>MDSZ01223143.1_pt1 | contig 29765 bp, 31 predicted proteins | sample 811201 | NCBI WGS metagenome assembly MDSZ01 (sample SAMN05326647, study PRJNA326480) | marine metagenome | isolation source: seawater | place: Indian Ocean: North | collected 2010 | reverse complement strand
CTAACTTTTCGCCATTTGAATCAATAAGAATTACCTCTGATGCTTTTATAGCTTCATTAATAATTGCTGTTTTTTTTCTTGATTTAACTATGGTGCGTACCTATTGATATATTGAAATGTATGATGGAAAGACTTTTAAAAAGGCATAATAATTTTTTGCAAATTCTAAACTAATTTTGATTTTAATCAAACCAATTCTCTATTTTTTTTAAATTCATGCTTTATAGTTTTCTTCAAGGCATCTTGAAGGTTATGCCTTGGAATAAAACCTGACGAACTAATAGAGGAATTAAATAATGAGTTACTACAGAATTTTTTTATTCGGATGGAGCTTACTATCATTTCTTTTGAAAGAATCTTTGACAGAAGATCAAATAAGATACCTATGAATATGGCGATAAAATAGGGAAGCTTAAATTTTAAAAATGGTTTAATGGATAGCTCATTTTGAGCTAGAGAAACTAACTCATTCATAGTTAAATCAGGCTTATCAATATAATTGTAGATATGTATGCCTGAATTGAATTTTATTGCGAAAATAATGAAATCGGCAACATTTCTAACATATGCAATTGATTTTTTATTATTTCCGTCACCAATCATGATAAAGTTTTTTGAATTAATCTGTTTCAAAAGATTGAATACGTTACCTCTGTTTTCTTCCCCAAATACAGCAGTTGGCCGAATAATTACTAGAGACCTATTTTCTGGATCTTTCTTTTGCCAATTCTCATAAACCTTTTCAGCCTCAAATTTTGATTTACCATAATCATTAAATGGATTTATTTTCCCATTTTCATCTGTATAGTCTTCAGCAAATCCATAAACTGCAACAGTGCTAGTAAAAATTATTTGCTTAACATTCTTGCTTTCGGCAGCCTGACAAATATTCTTAGCTCCTTCAACATTAACCTCATAATATTTTGAGATTGGAAAAACATTATCTTTATGCTCAGCTGCTAAATTAATTAAAATGCTATTTTCATCTATAGAATTGTTTAGATCATCTTTATTTGTAACATCACATTTTTTAAAAAAAATGTCTTTTGTTTCGGAACCTTTTCTTTGGTCTAAGATACAAAAATTAATATTTTCCTCAATAAGTTTATCCTGAATATTTTTTCCAATAAATCCGCTGCCACCAATGATATTAATCATTCTTTTTCCTCAAATTTGAGAGATATTTTAAAGGAGATATCATTATGCCCATTGTCCAAAAGAAATGAGATCCAAAAAAGCCTATTAAATAATATGGTATATTTTTGAAAGGCCCAAGTGTTATCGAGAATCCTATAATTAATATTATATATAGAATAATTAGAGCGCCAAGAACCTTATAAAAACCTAGAAAAATTAGCAATATTGCTGAAATAAAACTCAAGATAGGTATTGCCTGTCTAATAGCAAGTAATCTTTTATGTTTTATCATGAAAATACCCCTTCCAACACCATAATTAAAACATAGTCTAAAAAATTCTTTAAAACTTTCTCTAGGGTAATGCTCAACTAGAATGCTTGAGTCCATAAATAACTTTCCACCAGATTTAGATATTCTGAAGTTAAGATCTGAATCTTCAGAAATATTAGGATGTATTTCATCAAAATGTAAAGAGTTGTCATTTAAAAATTTCCTATCAAAGGTCCCAAGATATAATGAATCAACGTATCCTTTAAAGTTTTGATTCCTAAATTTAGAGCCCCCAAAACAAAAAGGATGTTTCATGAGCGAAGCTACTATCCTTTGTATCATTGTACTGCCCACTGGAAGCATAACACCTCCAATAACCTCTGCATTTACACAACTTCTTAAATCAAAGATCTTATCAAAGTAATCTGGTTTTATTGAAGTTCTTGCATCAATTCTTGAAATTAGATTGCCTGTTGATAATTCGAAAATCTTATTTAGTGACTTTGTTCTTGAAAGTCCTGGAATCGAATAAAAACGAAGTAAGTCAGAATTCTTTCCCAAAGCATCAATAGCTACACTTTTATTAAAATCTGATGCGTCTAGAAGAATAATCTCTACAAGATATTTTGAAAAGTCTATCTTTGAAAGCTCATTAAGAACTCTCCTTAAATGAAGATCGTCTTTGTATGTAGTAAGAACTAAACTTAAATCCATTAAGTTTCAATAACTAAATACTATATCCTGCATCGGTTGCATCTTTATAAAACATTTTTACAGTATCTAGAGAAAAGTCATCTAGGTCTTTGCCCAAATCTTTCATGCCAGCAATTAGGTTTGGAGAAAGTGTAATAATATGGGTTCCCGTTCTTTCTGCTTGGATCACATTGAAGACCTCTCTTGAGCTAGCCCAGAGAATCTGAAAATTTGGGGTTTCTTTAACAAGATCAACTGCATATCGCATTGTAGGTTCGGGATCAATTCCTGCATTAGCAATTCTACCAGCAAATATAGAAATTATAGATTCAACATCTTTGTTCAAGGACTTAAAAACATTATCAATGTGATCTTTTGTAAAGAGAGCTGTAACATTAAGTTTAACTCCCTCGTTAGAAAGTTTTTCAATGAGATCATATGTATATTCTTTTTGGGTGTTTGAAACAGGTATTTTAACAAAGACATTTTCGCCTAAATCTTTAAGGATCTTAGCTTGTGTATACATTTCATCCAAATCATCTGAAAATACTTCGAAGGAAATAGATTTTTCTTTTATGGATGATAAAACCTCCTTTGCAAATTCAATATAATTACTAATGCCTGCCTTTGCCATTAAAGTAGGATTAGTTGTAAAACCATCTACAGTATTTGCACTGTCTGCAGCAACCATATCCTCGACATTGGCTCCATCAGAATAAATTTTTATTTTAAGATCGCTCATTTTGTTGACTCCCATTTAGTTTCATTGACTCCTACCTTTGGATGAGAAATTAATAAGTGCCAAAGCACTGCCTGCCAACCCTCAGTATGGGGTGTTACAAGCGAGTCATCTATTGTAGGAATTACAACAGTTAGGTCACTAGATTCTCTTGTAAAACCACCATCCCTTCCTACAACACCCATTACAGATGCACCAAGCTCATTTGCAAGGGAAATACAATTAACAAGATTTACACTGATATTTTTTTCCTTACTGCCCCCTCCAACAGAGAAAACAAATATCCCATCATTTGAATTAAAATTACATACCTTTAACCAATTTGAATAGGCTGTGTCCCAACCATCATCATTAACTCTAGCTGTTAACTCTGAGACATTATCGCTTGGAGTATAACATTCAATATTCCCTAATTTCCTGAAATCACAAACAGCATGACTTGAATGCCCAGCACCTCCTCCTGATCCGATAAAAAAAAGTCTTCCTTTTCTTTCTCTAATAGCAGCAATTTCATTTGCGATATTCTCAATTGTTAGAGGATCTAGGATTTTTGCAATGCTTTCAGTTTCTTTGAGGTATTTTTCAGAAAAAAGATTCATACAGTTAAAGTAAGTCAGTTAAATAATCAATTTTATATGTGTAATTTATGTCCATATTATATTCCGTATTTATTAAATAAGCATCAATTTTGGCTTGCTTTGCGGCTGAAAGATCCTTTATTGAGTCTCCAATAAAAAGGCAATCTTTTCTGTTCAAATTATATTTTTGGATTAGGTTGTTTATCATTCCTGGTTTTGGTTTTCTGCAATTGCAGTTATCTGCATCATCATGAGGGCAAAATGATATCTCTTTGAAGGGAAGAAATTCAGTAATTTTTGAATGCATCTTTTTTAATTCATCTTCTTTAAGAAGATTTCTTGAAATATCTGGTTGATTCGAGCATATAAAAAAAGTTGTATTGAAATCTTTTGCGGAATATGAAAAATCAATGAAATCTTTTTTTAATTTAAATTCTTCATAAAATCTTGGCGAGGAAATTACCTCACCCCTTTTTATAACTGAATTAATTACCCCATCCCTGTCAAAAAAAATGTTTTTATAATTTTTCAATATCATATTTAAGTAAGTAATTTCTTGTTTCATTAAGGCTTTTAGGAGTTCCTATTTCATAGAAACGTTTTTTTGCAACATAATATGAAAGCATTTCCTTTTTAGATAAAGATTCCTGAATTTCAGATAGGTCAAATGAGTCTTTTGTGTTTAAAAATTCAGATGGACTAAAAACAGAAAGGCCATAATCAATATACTGAGCATTAGGATGTGGATTTTGTTTGTTATAAAAGATCTTTTTGTTTTCTAAAAAAACATTACTTTTATCATACTTGCTATTATTTTTATAAATTACCATTAATGGTGAATTATTAATAAGAAATTCTTCAAAAACATCTTTATAAGATATATCTAAGAATGTGTCTCCATAAGTAACAAAAGCTGGGGAATTTAAGCCTTGGATTGCTTTTTTAACAGCCCCGCCTGTTCCCAAAAGCTTGCTACCATCGTCAGAAATCTTTATCTTCATCTTTGTATCAAATTTTTCAACAAAATTTATAATCATCTCTCCCATATGACCAATAGATAAGACAACTTCTTCAATGCCTGAAGATTCTAAGTATTTAAGTTGAAAATATAAAAAAGGCTTATTTTTTTTAATGTCTAAAAGGCATTTTGGTATTTGTTTTGAAATCTCTCCTAGCCTAGAACCCAATCCTCCACATAAAATGATGCATGGGGGCAAACTCATCAGGAGCCTACAATCTTTGTGCCCTCGAAATCAAACTTAAATCTAACTTCCTCTAGCCCAAAAGATCTCATTTTTGCTCTCAGCTTATCTCTATCATTGGCAAGGAACATTAAGAATCCTCCTCCACCTGCCCCAACGACTTTACCTCCTATTGCTCCATTTTTAATTGCAGCCTCATACCATATATCAATATCTTTGTTAGACATTCCTTTTGATCTTTTCTTTTTATTTAACCAATGTTCATGCATTATTTCTCCGAAATGGGTTAAGTTTCCTGACTCTAATGCATCTTTGCTCCTGTAGCCCAGATCTTTTACATAGTGAAGATTATTCAGCATTTCCTCATCATCTTTTTCGGATTTATCTTTTTGGTCTTTTAAGATTTTGCTTGCGCTTCTTGAAAAGCCAGTGAAAAATAGCATTAAATTTTCTTCTAAGCCAATTAAGGTATCCATCGAAATATCCAAAGGCTTGCTATCAACAGTTTCATCTTTGTTAAAGCTAAATTGTGAAATACCGCCATAAGCTGCTATATATTGATCTTGTTTTCCAATCGGCTCATTAAGCTTTTCAATTTCAATAGTGCATGCCAGTTTCGCAAGATCTTCTTGGTGAATATGTTTTTTTCTATGGGCATAAAGAGCCTTTAATAGAGCTGTAGTAAAACTTCCTGAAGAACCTAAGCCCGTTCCGGCAGGTATGTCAGCTAAAGTGGTAATTTCTATCTGAGGAGTTCTAAGCTCTTCTAGCTTCAAGGCTTCCCTAATAATCGGATGTTCTATATCTGAAACTTTATGAACATTTTCAAGTTGAGAGTATTTCAAATAAATACCTTCTTCAAATGGCCTCATTATGCTCACATATATATATTTATCAATTGCAGCAGAGATTAGAAAACCTCCATGGTCTTTATAGTACGATGAAAGATCAGTACCACCTCCACCTAAACTTATTCTAAGAGGGCTTCTTGCTGTAATCATATCCAGACTCCTTATAAACTTTATCAATTATTTTTAAGACTTCATAAACATCTTTTAATCCAGGATTTGGATCACGATTCTGTTCGATATCTTTATACAGCTCGTTCATTTCTTTAGCCCAAGATTCATCTTTTCCCTCATAACTCCATTCTTCTGCATCTGGTGGCCCCATTTCATCACTCATTTTATAATGAATAATTCTTTCTTTTCCGTAACTTCCCCCAAGACCATTAATATCAAGCTTACCTTTTTTTCCATATATTTCCATTGAAAACATGTTTTTCCATTCTGTACATGAAGCATGCAAAAAAGCTACATTACTATCTTTATTACGCAATATCATAAATCCATTATCTTCAACATCCATGTTCCAGAAATACGTATTTGCATAGCCTGTAATACCAACAAAGTCACCAAGAAACATCCTTGATAGGTCAATTAAATGTGATCCTTGATCGATTATCTCTCCTCCACCTGAGAGGATTGGATTAGCTCTCCACTCTTTCTCATACCCTACTCTCCCGCCATGACCATATCTTGCTCTAATAAACATTAGGCTTCCCAAAAGATTACAATCAACAATTTCTTTAGCTTTAATTATTGATGGGTGGAAGCGATGATTAAATCCTACTCTTATTTTGGAGCTGCTGTCCTTGCTAGATTTAATAACATCTTCAATTTCAAGAAAAGATCTTCCTCCAGGTTTTTCAACAAGTACATGCTTTCCGGCTTCAATAGCAGATTTCGTAAAAAATGAAAGGCTATCATGAAGGGTTGAAATAATTACAATATCTACCTCTTTCATACCAAAAATATCTTTAGGCTCTGTGGATGCGATTGCTCCATGCTTTTTTGCTAGATTTTCTGCTTTTTCTCCATCAATATCGCAGCAAATAAGTAATTTTCCTTTATTTCCAAGGGCATTTGCTCTCTTATTTCCAATTAAACCGCAGCCGATAATTCCAATCCCAAACATTATTTATTTATCACCCCAATCAAAACCTCTTTCTTTTGCAATGATCCTTCTTAAAGAGTAAATATCTGTTTCAGAAAGCTCCTTTAAGTGCTTTGGAAATTCATAATAATCATCCCAAATAGCGCTAATAAGCTTACCTGTAATACCATCACTTAAGGAAGATGCAAGGAAGCATACAAGATTGGCACAATGCTCCCCTGATAGTCCTCCATTTTGTTTTTGCTCAAGAGAAATTTCATAAAGCTCCTTACCAACTATTTTTGGTCCAGCTTTTATTATTTCTTCTACCATATTTGTGTTAACAGCTCCTGGAGCAACAGAATTTGCAAAAATATTTTTATCTTTTAGCTCCTCAGAAATTGTTTCAATGAATCTTACTACTCCGGCTTTAGAGGATGCATATGCGCTTAAATTTGGTGATGGTTTTGTTGCTCCTCCTCCCGATAATTGAATGATCTTCCCATAATTATTTCTTTTAAAATGAGGCAAACACTCTCTTGCCATTAATACAGATCCAAATAAATTTATTTCAACTGTCTTTTTCCATTCTTGCCAATTATTATCTTCAAAACTACCCTTGGCTCCTTGAATGCCGGCATTATTTACTAGAATTGAGAATTGATTATACTTTTCTTCAATATTTGCAATTAGTTCTTTGACGTTTTTCTCATCGGAGATATCGCATTCAAAAAAATCACAAAATGAATCTGTATTACTTAGATTACGCAAATCTAAAGCAGTTTTTTTTAAAACTGATTTATTTCTCCCAATTATTATTACATTTGCACCATTTATTAATAATTTCTTTGAAATCTCATATCCTAGACCGCTCCCACCACCAGTTACTAAAGCAGTCTTATTTTCAAGATGAAGATTCATAAAATACTATTCTCTATTTTCAAAAACCCAATTATTATCATTCAAAAAATCCACAGTTTTTAATACAGCATCGTTTATTGAGATTTGTGGATTCCATCCAAGTGATTTCAATTTTGAATTATCAAGATGAATAAATGGATTATCTCCAATCCATCCTCGGTCGCCACCAGAGTAATCCAATTCTGGGTTAAGATTTAACTTATTACAAATCCATCCAATTGAATCGTTTACTTGACAATATTCGTCATGTCCTAAGTTAAATATATTAATTTTCTCATTTGATTTATCTATGCAAAGAAGCATAGCTTCTATACAGTCATGAATATATAAATACGACTTCTTTTGCTTACCATTTCCTAGAACATGCAATTTATTTGGATCTTCTGCTAGTTTTTTATAGAAATCATATACATGTCCATGAGTATATCTTTCTCCTAAAATTGAAACGAATCTAAATATCCAACTTTTAAAACCATATCCTTCGCAGTAAGCACTAATCATCCCCTCACAAGCTAACTTTGATGCACCATATAAAGAAGTTTGTACTGGAAAAGGAGCATCTTCAGGAGTAGGTATCATGGACGCCTCACCATAAATTGATCCTGTAGAGGAAAACGCAATTTTATTGCATTTATTTAAATGCATTGCCTCGAGAAGATTAAAAGTTGCAATAGTATTTTGTTCCAGATCTTTAAAGGGATGATCTAAACCAAATCTTACATCAGCATTTGCAGCAAGATGAAAAACAAAGTCAATATTTTTTAACGAATTATTTATCTTTTCTTTGTCTAATAAATCTCCTTCGATAAAAATAAAATTATTATTTTTTTTTGCTTTATTTAAGAATCTAAGTTGCCCTGTTGATAAATTATCAAAGCCTATTACTTCATTACCTTCGTCTAATAAACGATCAACTAAGTTACTTCCAATGAAGCCTGCTGCACCAGTTACTAGAACCTTCAATTTTCTACCTCAGATTGTTGACCTTTTGATAGTGCTTGGCGATAAACTTCCGCATCCCAATTTAGTAGCTCTGATATTGATTCATTTGAAAGACATCTTTGAGTCTGAGAATCATCTAAATTATTTAAAACATTGTAATAACAAATTAATTGTTCCTCTTGAGATTTTGAAAGATCATTGCTTTGAAGAACGCCTAATCCCTTTATAAACAAAAAAGGGGGCTTGTTTTTTCCTTTAATATCAATATTTTCAAGATCTGTAATATCTAATATATATGCTTGAGGTCCTAAAAAGACAACATGATCAGGGAACATTGCCCAAGAAGATTGCAATTTCTGTACCATCTTCTTAGATCTTGCCAAAACATTGATTCTATAATCTTTGCTTGGTCTATAATCATCAATCAGATTTTCCAAAACCGGGACTTTTTCTAAAGTATTTGGATTATCTTTAAAACTTTTTCTTCCTAATGCATTATCAAGATTTCTTATAAGTTCTTGAGCTCTTTCAAGGCTATCACCACCAACAACTATTCCATGATTCTCAAGAAAGATAACATCCATTTCATTATTATCTTTTACTAGCTCAGATACCGCCTTGGCTAATTCAGCTCCAGGCTTAAAATACTTTACATATCCCCAATTAATAGTGTTTCCTAATCTTTCCTTAATCAGATTGAATGAATCTTCTTGAACTAGATGAATAAGTGAAGAAATTGAGTGAACATGAACCACAACTCTAAAGTTCATCAGTGCATGAAGTGCAGTTTCTATAGATGGTCTTAATATCGATCCATTAAGAGCTTTCTCGTTTATATTAAATTCACCATTCGATAAAGAGGTTTTCATTTTATTTAGATCTAAGGGTATAAAAATTTCTTTATTGAGAGCTTCGCCCAAAGATGTTCCTGAGGCTTTTATCCATAAAATGTTATCTTCTTTCCAAGAAACATTTCCCCCAGCCGCTTGAACTAAAAATGGGTCTTTCCCAATAACACTACAAAACTCTTTGATTTCATTAGATAGGTTGCTTGCCATATTATTCCTGAAGTTTTTTAATAATATTCCTCAATTCAGAAAATTCTTGGAAGTAAGCATCAGGTTGAGTTTCACCACTTCCTTTATCAACTCCCTTATGAATTTTTTGTAATGTAGTTGCATTGATGGAATCTTTTGCTCCCTTAATATCATTAATTGGATTATCTCCGATCATCCAAATAGTTTTATCTTCTGGTCTCATTTTATCTAAAGCGATCTTAAATTGTGCTTCATTAGGTTTATCGAATCCTGCCTCTTCACTCGTAACTATATAATCAAAACTATTTTCTAAACCAAAATACACAAGTTTTCTGAACTGGATTTGAGCAGTTAGGTCAGTTACGACACAAGCTGGTATTCCCAAAATACGAATATCATCTAATAACTCTTTTACGTCATTAAAAAGTCTTGCATTTGATAGAAAAGTTCTCCAGTAAGTCTGCTCTAAGTCCAATGCAAGCAAAACTTGAGATCCTAGGCCAAGCATTTCAAGCATTTTTTGCACATATAAAAGCCTACTATGTGATGATCCTTGGCCCTCTAGGCGCAGCTTAACCTTTTTCCTTGACTCATGAAAAGCATTGTTAAATTCTTCCTCTGAAATTGAAAACTTTTTTGTAACTTTTTTTCTGACAGCATCCAGTGCACACTTATGCGGCTTGTCATAAGAATATAAAGTATTATCTGTATCAAATAAAAAAGCACTAGGGAGCTTTGTAAATTTAGATTTATTAATAAGATTCATTCAGAAACACTTTTAGTAATTAGCTGACTAATTTGAGAAAAGACTAGTATTTGCATAATTCCAAGCATGCCACTCTCCCAATTAGGTTTTTCATCGAGGTATTCTAATGTCATTGGTGACAAAATCAAAGCAGCTTGCTGAATATCATCTGCTGAACAATCTCCTTCAATCTGCATTGATGTCTCTGACCCATCTTTGCTAACTGTAAGATCAACATTTAAGCCCAATATACCAATTAAAACTCTTTGTAATGAAAGCTCATTATATGAATTTCTTATTTTTATGGATAAAGATAAAGGGATATTTTCCTCAGCTTCATAATCCTCAATGACATCTTTATTCATCGGTTTTAAAGAAATAATTACATCTCCATAATTGCTCTGAGGTTTAATAAAGCTCTGAGAATCTATTTTACGTGATTCAATGGATGATATTACTTTTTCAATATCGTGGCCTCTATCTCTGACATCTCTTCTAATCTTGAAGTATCTTCTTAAATCCTCATCAATATCTAAATATATTTTTATATCACATGCATTCCGAACAAGCGGAAGCAAAAAAGTATGAAGTCCGCTTGCAATAATAAATCTATTGCTTTTAACTTTGAAATGTTTAGTCATTTTCCCAGTTTTATGATCATAATGCCTTTGATTAATAGACTTTCCATCTCTTAGATTAAATAAATCATTACTAAAACTTTGAAGATCATTTGCCATTGGGTTTATATGGGTCATAACATTCCACATGGGCTTTTGTCTGTCCCATCTATGGTAATCATCGCCTGAAAGTTTTACTGTAGAATGTTTTCCAAATAATCCCTCGATAGAATCAGCCAATGTATCTTTGCCAGAGCCAGAGTCGCCGGCAATACCTATAATTATTGGTCTTCTATTGAATCTAAAGAAATTACTTAAAGTTATCTCATCTCGCCACATTCTTAGAGCAATTAGTGAACCAATTGCTAGCATAAGTGTATTAGAAAGCATTAAAAGGAGATTTATTAAATAGCTATTTATATCGAGAATAAACTGGAATAGGTAATCTGAATTAGGGAGCAAATTCATAGAGTCATCAAATAAAATATTAAATAGATACACCAATGAAAATGATAGTGTTAAATATATTGCAGTATGATCACCTTTGCATTGATAAATTACTAAGAAAGGAATAGCCCAAATAAACCAACCGGGTGAAGAAGGTGTCAAAAGAACAAGAGACATAAAACTAAAAGCAATTAATATTGTAAAAATATCAAAATTTAGAGGCCTTATTCTCCATCCAAGATATAGCAGAAATAAGTAAGAGAGAGGAGCTATAAATATAGTATTATTAGAGCCAAGATTTAAAGAAAAGTTAAAAATCTTTCCCATTTCTTGGTTACCAAAAAGCATCAACATTGCACTATCAGATAAAATAAAAGGTATCCAGGTTGCAGCACCAAATAATAAGATTCCATATGAGAATTTTTTTAATAGCCGTCTTCTGGATTTGTTATTAAATATGTAAATTAGAAAAAATGGTAAAGCAACAAACATGCTCAGCTTTGCCGATATAGAAAAAATAAGAAATGCGCTGCTAAGTAAAACTCTATTTTCCTTCAGCAGAGATACTGATATCACCAAAAGAAGAACGGGAATAATATCATTTAATCCAAAACCATAACTCAGAATTATGATTATTGGGGATAGCCAGTACGTATATAAAACAAGTCTTAAATTTTTAGTAAGCTTCTGTAAAAATATGAGCAGACAGATGTCAGCTATCAGTATTACTAAAAAATATCCAAAAGAGGAGGTCAATCCAAAAAGATTAAATATTAAAATGAAAGGTAAAAAAATAAGCCACATTACATAACCATATGGAAATGCTTCAAGGGAGCCTTTATTATTTATCCAATTAGCCCATGGATCTAAAGAAAAATTCTGTACGGAATTTTCTAAGAATGGAAGATACCAATCCGACATCACTATTGGGGTGACTGTTAATATCAGGGCTAGCCTAAGGAACAGGCCAAATAAAAATACTGGGCTTGAAGAAATGTTTTTAATATTCATCGCTTAATCGTTTCCATAATTCAATTTTTTTAGAGCAAATAGCATCAAATTCCATTTCATTTTCATTAAGGAAATTTGCAAGCTCATAAATTTCTTCATCTTTCTCTCTTCCCTGAAGTTCTGGCGATACAAGGCATAACTTAAATCTTTTTTCTTTTAGTTTCTTGTATTTATCAATATCAAGCTGAAATGATCTGAATGAATCAATCCATACCCAATCCACTTTTCCAGCTAAAGAAAGAACAGTTTCTATAGATTCATATTCTGAGAATCGGACTGCAGTTTTACCAGATCCTGATGAAATAAGTTTAATTAAAAATGGGAAGGATTGGTCGAGGAAAAAGAAGTTATTAATTTTCTTTTCTCTAAGCAAAGTTAAGATCCTATTTTCAAGACCCTCCTCTTTAACGTTAAGAATAAGTATTTTATGATTATAGTTTTCTAGCCATTCTTTAAATAGCTCGCCTTTTTCAAATGGATCATGATGAAGAATAAGCTGGTTATTATTTGATCTTATATCTATTTCAACACCAAACTGAAAATCTACTTTTCTAAGCTTTTCAGTTGTGTTAACTCTATGTGAAATTAATATCATGAAATCAAATCTTTCCTAAGCTTTAAGCTATAGTCAACAGTTCTCTTTATAAACTTAAATCTAGACTGTAATCCAAAATTCCATTTTGATTCGCCAAAAATCCTAGGTCCAAAAAATACTGGAAATCTCAATATTTTGTAACCTTTATTTTTTGCATGGAAATATGCATACAAATCAAGAGAGAAATCTAAGGGTGGATTTAGCCATTCAGAAAAAAACCTTCTATGAAAAATCGTTGGCTGTGCATTTATATCCCACATAATTTTTTTAAGAAGAAGAGTTTCGAAAATACTCATGCAAATTGTAAAAAAAGTATCAAAAAAAGGTCTCCCATACCTTCTTCCTTTGATTAAAACCTTATCATCAAAATCTTTGAGTATTTCGATTACCTTTAAGGCATCTCTCGGATCAGTCTGGAGATCAGCATGAGTCCATCCAATATAATTTCCTTTTGCCATCTTCAAACCTTGAATGATTCCATTTCCATACCCAAGGTTTTCTTCAAGTCTTATTGATTTGCAAAATGAGTAATTAAGAATTATTTCATTAAGGATCTTCTGCGTATCATCACTTGACCCATTATCAACAAGTATTATCTCTGAATCATGCTTACCAAATTCTGCGCATCTTTTAAGCAAAAGGGGTAAATTCTCTGCCTCGTTATAACATGGAATCACAAGAGATAATTTCATAATTATTATTTCTCCGAAACAACAAAGACAGCTCCGCCCATACCATAGGTAAATACTCTCCTCACAGAAATATTGTTTCTATGGACAAACTCATCAAAAGCCTTCTTTACTCCTCTCTGATTGCTTCCTTTATATGAATAATAATCATCAAGCACTATGAAAGTACCAAGTTGTATCGTTTCATCGCAAAAAGTTAGAGCCTCATTTGAGCTAGAGTATGTATCACTATCAACAAAAATTATTGAGGTTTTTTCTATTCCATATGATTTTGGCCCCTGAGATAGTGAATCCGAAAAATACCCTGCTATTAAAGAATATCTACAACTCCCAGCCACTTTTTTAACTCTTGCATCAACTTTATCTCTATCAGTTTCAAAGTTTTCATCAGTATAAAAGGGATGCTTGTCATTTTCTTCTATTTCTCCAAAACCTGAAAATGAATCAAACCCAAAAAATTTCATTTCATTTTCTTCATTCTTGAGATATTTAAGTTTTTGATAGCATCTTATTGAGTGGCAAAATGAACTTCCTGTAAAAACACCGAACTCAAGATAATCTCCTTGAAGATCTTCGATAGCAGATAAATAGTGAACTTTTTTTAGCGTATAGTATTTCTCAATATTATGTATTACAGCAGGATTGATTATAGAAATAATTTTTGATGCAAGTGTTTGAAGAAATTCTAATCTTGCTAGAAATCCAAATTTACTTTTCATATTGATTACTCTTAAAAACAATGAATTTCTGACCGCCAAAGTTATTTAAGACCGCAAAAAACGCCCCAAAAAACCAACTCAATCTATAATCAACATCATAGAGGTTTGTTAGTATAAATATTATAGTGCTCATACCAATTCCACCAACAAAGTAAACTGCAGAGAACAAAAGCATTCTCTTTTTAGTTGATTTAAACTCCTTCCCAAAAACCCAAATTCTTCCAAATGTATAAGAAATAAACAAACCTATAAAATATCCAAACATTGAAGAAAAAAATATAGGTACACTAATTATATAGAATAAACTGAATGCTAGAAAATTAGCAATGTTTGAGAATATTCCAACTATTAAATATCTAGATATTTCAGAAAACATCTTTATTAATCCAAGATAAATCTTCTACAGGATTTTGATCAGAATAAGATTTAACAAGATTTTCTTTTTCATTTTTAGGAACACTTATGTCATCAAAGATGCTGTATGAATGTCCATCCCATTGATGAAAACAAGATTGCCAATATTTAAATGTTTGCATATCATTTGGGGTACCCCAACAAAGATAGCTTTCAACTTCAAATAACTCACATTTGTAACCAAGGCTTATTGCATCCTCAATACATGAATCCATATAAAACTCATTATTTACTCTTCCATTTCTATCAAATAAGCTATTTAAAGCTTTTTGCAATACCTCAATATCTTTAAATGTAAAGACTCCTAATATAATCGGATCATTCTTTGGATTTAAGAGTGGTTTTTTTACAGAAATAGATTTTATAACATTGTCCTCTTCATTAAGCCAACCATACATTTTTGGACTTCTAATTGCATTAGCATAACCCCTTATACCCCATACAAGAATATCAATATTTGGATCATTAAGCTTTGATTCGAAAAGTTTTGCATCGTAAGTGGCACCGCTATCACAAGCACCAATAGTTATTGGATTGAGGTCTCCTGAGCACTTATCCCTCAGGGCTTCTAATCCAATACTTGCAGTCCGAGCTTGCCCATCTGTAACCTTATCGATTGTTTTTATAATTGCAGTTGGGTATTTAATCTTGAGCTTTGTTTTCACATCATCATAGTCAGGCATATCTGATCTCACTACGAAAATATTATTCTTTGCGTTTGGAAGATCATCACATGACTGAATAACCATTGGTGATCCAGAAATTTCTATAAGTGGTTTTGTTGTCTTAAAACCTTCATCTGAAAATCTTGTTCCAAGACCAGCCATTGGAATAATATTTGAGCCTTTTAACTTATTTGGTCTAACTTTTTTTAGAATTTCTTTAAAGGCTTTTGACCAATAATTATACTCATCAACATCTTCCGGAGTCCCCCACTGCATAAAATGCTGTAAAGGATATACTAAAATCTTGTTGTTCGTTTCCAATAATATTTTGTAAGCTAAGCTAACATAGTATTCGCCATTAAGATCAAGATCCTTTTGTTTCATTTCTTTGAAAGAATCAAGCATTTTCAATCCTGAACTAAAATAATAAGTCCCACTTGAAGCAAATTCATTCATCCTATCTTCTGTGAAAGGTTGTTTTTCTTGGATGTCTATTACACTGCCTTTTTGCTCTTTTATATATGCATAATTAGTCGTTCCGAGTGAATGGGGATGAAAACCTTTATATGAGGGAATTGCTCCGTCACACTTGGTTTTCATAACAAAATTCTTAAAGTGTTTCCAATCCCAGTAACAAGTGAAGTCGCAATAATTAACTACTGTAGGTTTTTGAGCATCAATTAATTCTTCTACCTGAAGAACGGCATGAACAGGACCTAGCTTGTGAGGATCAATGCTAACAATTTTACCAGTCGGACAATAGTGCTCAATAATCTTTTCCATTCCGAAATCCTTATTCTGGAGATGTTGTTTATTGCAAATAAAAATAAAATCTTCTTCGTCAGGAAATAAATCAATAACATGAGCAATTATAGGCTTTCCTTCAACTTCAATTAGTGGTTTTGGGATTTTATAACCCGCCTTTCTAAACCTCTCACCGAAGCCTGACATTGGGATTATAATTTGCATGATTTTTTAAGTTTAAAAAAGACTATGTCTTAAAATCTTCTGTGAGGGTATATTTTAACAATAATCTCCTTAATCTCCTAGGCACTAAATTTTTAAGAATTATTGTGATTGATACAGGTATTGCCAAAAGAGGACGTATCTTGAAGATTCCTTTGATCATATGTATTCTTCCTAAAATTGTTTTTTGTGATGAGAGCCCACCTAGCTGATAAACAACACTTCCGTTATTAATAAACATATTCTTTTTCATACCTTTATTGAAAACTTCTAGAGACATTTTATAGTCTGCTCCAATCCATAAGTTTGTGTCATAGTCATTATGGTTGGCTGGGAGAATCATCCCTTGATGATTGTATTGTGTTCCAAATAACTTTATTCTATCCTGCCCGCATATCTCTCCTTCCTCGTCTATAAATAAAACAGGAAGAAGACAGGGCTTATTAATATCTTTATAAGGATCGCCTTTTAAGTAGTCTCCAGCAGTCAAATAATGAATTAGATTTGTTTTGACCATTGCTTTACCTTTGTTCATTGCATCAAATATCCCATTATCTTTTTCTGATATAAAAGTTAATTGAGGTAACTTTTTCTTGTAATCTTCTAATATTTCTAAACTTTCATCTGTTGAGCCTCCATCCACAACAAGAATTGTTTTAGGCTGGCATGCAACCCTCAATAGAGAATCTAAAGTTCTTTTCAACTCATTTGCATTGTTAAAAGTAACAGAAAGAGTAGTTATATTCTCATTTACTTGCTTCATATGCTTTATGCTTTTTAAATACGTCAATATTAACATGGCTTTCATCTTCATCTATGCTGCTTCTATCTAAGCATTCAAAGATATTATTTCTAGCCTTCAGGTCCTCAGTCCAAGAAGAATCTGAATATCTTGAGATCAAGGATTTTTTTTCTTGAAAAGATAATATTGAATTAGAAAATAATACTATGGAATTTACATTGTCACCTATTATCTCATTCTCAAATGTTCCACATGAGTAAATAAATCTTTGTTTTTTGTTATCAAGAATTGGCTCAAAAAAACATGGCTCTAAGATTATTTTATCTAGTCTCTCTTCAATAACACAGCTTGTTGCTATAGATGATATAACTCTATTTTCAATATGATCTATCCTATAAAAGAATGATGAAGCTGAGATCAAAAATATAAAGTATGTGAGGTTTTTCAAGTTATTTTTAAGAATGTCAAAATTTTTAATTAAAAATATGAAAAGTATTATTGCTAAGGATGCAAGTGGTAAAAAAATTATCAAGCTATGGCGTGTTGGGCTCATCGGTAAAATATTAAAAATATATAAAAATGCTTGGATTAATATAATCTGCGCACTAGTTTTTATGACTTTATAGTTAAATTTTGAGTCTTTTGAAGCCTTGAAAATCAAAATAGAAAAAAATAATATTCCGACCATAACCATTAAGGACATGATTAGATTCAAGCTAGAAAATGACTCCAATCTAAAATATTCATTAAAAGAATTTGTAAGAAAAAAATAATCCAAGATATCAATAATCCTAGAAGAAAAGAACTTTAGGCTTAATAATATAGACGAAAATGAATCACCATATGGTATTAGGTAACTATTAGCTTTTGGAAAGTTTAAGGCAGGATCTATATCCGAATTAATTAACGCTAATCTCGTGAGAATAAAGAATATTGAAATAGAGATGATGAAAGCTGTTAAAACCCATGCTTTGTATAATCCCTTTTTAAAAAAATTGGCTCTATGTTTGACTAATTCAAAAATCCCAGCAGCAAATAGAATTGGTATGTATTGGTAATTGAATAAGGCAATTGTTGCTCTAGATAACGAAAGCCTGCCTATAAATCTTTTTTCCCAATTTTCTTTATTAAACTCAATAAGAAGCAATATAGAAAAGCATATGATGTGGTATGAATATGATGTAAAAGAACCCAGCCAATAAATAAATGGACTTGATAAAAGTATTGCTGAGCATAAAAGAATTAAATAATTAGCTTTAGTTCTGTTTTCTGTTTTTAAAAGGGTTATAAATTTAATACCGATGCATGCAACTAGTGCATGAATGATAATAAGGATTATCTTAACTTCGCTCCACGACAATCCATCTATTCTAATAATTGAATATAACGGAGAAATACCAAGAGCATATGTCCATCTAATTGGCACTATAAAGATATATATAATTGGGAGAAGAAAGCGACTTGAAAATTCTTTGCTAAAACCAAAATTCTCAAGTATTAGCAAGTATTGCGCAATAAACCTCTCATCTTTGAGTTCTAGATGTGAAACTACAGCTCCATACTCGTCATAATTCCATCCCATGAATCCAATACCAGAAAAAATAAGTATTATGAAAAATATGCTTACTAAAACATTCTCAGCATTTATTTTGATTTTAATCATTTATGATTTTCTTGATCAAAAACATCTAAGAAGGATCCTATCGATCTATTGGTAATTTTTATGTCTTCCTTAATGCAAATTTCATTCAGCTTTGAGTAAATCCTCCATATTCTGTCTGCTATAACAATTTGTTGATGATATGAGAATCTTCCCCATTCGTCAGTTTCATCTTTTTTGGATGAGTAGAAATGCTTTGAAAATTGAGGATTTGCAAGCCAATCATGATCAAAACCATAAAGTGATATTTTTTTAAATCCCATATAGATTGCAACCATGATTGCCATTTGAGCGGTAGTATTGTAAGAAAGGGTCATTTTTGTTAATTCTATTTTTTTGTTTCTAAATATTTCTGGTTCAAAACCCGGGCATATAAATTGAATTTCTTTATCTGTTTTGAAGTTATTTTTATAAGATAAGCTAATATCGAACCAGTATGATTTAGCATTTGTATTGTTTAAGATATCATGAACGTTACTCATATTATGAGATGGGCTCTCTTTAGGTTCTGCATAGCATAGAGCTACTATATCGAAAGAATCTTTGTATTTTGATTTAAAGAAGTCATTCATGACTATTACTTTGCTTCCCAAAATGGACTCTTGCACTTCATTAGTTAGAGAGGGTCCATTTGCAAGAATGTTTACAGAATCATCCTGATACCTGTCAAGGAATCTTTTATTACTTTTTAACGTACCTAATTTCCCAAATGTAATAAGCCTTTTTTTAATAATTCTTAGCAAATCTATTAAAAACTCAGGGAGGAAGTATTTAAGTTTTTTGTGAGACATCTTAATCTTTATTTCTTAAAATAATATAACATTTATATTTTGATTGAATGATCTTTTTTAGCACTGTTAGATGCTACCCCGATACAAAATAAGGTAATAGGAAATAATGGATTTAATGGAAGAAATAATAAAATCTGCATCCACATTAACAAAAGAGGGAAGCTAAGGAATGTGTCAATAAATATCTTCTTATTGAGTCCATCAATAATAGTTAAAACATATAAAACGAATCCTACTATGCCCAATTCATATAAAATTTCTAACGCAAATGCCTCAATTGTTCTGAAGGTATCCGTTTGTTCAAACATCATTTGGAAAGAAGAAGAAAGACCCTCTCCAAATATAAATCCAAAAAATGTCATTGAACGATATGTCATTCTGTAAAGTTCAAGTCTGTCACTTCCAGATCCGCCATCATCTCCAAAAAACCTATTAATTATATTTTCAAGATAATCTCCAATTTCAACCCAATACAGGACCAAGAAATATATAAAAAAAGAAAATAAAAGAGCGAAAAGGATCTTTGAGTTAGCCCTAATAGCCGCAAGTAAAAGAATTATTGCTGCAATAAGAATAACTATTCTTGATCCTGAAATTGTTGCTAGAACAAAGTTTAATATTAGAGCAAAAATAACTATTCCTGAGTTTGGCATGATCCTCTGAGCTGCATAGCACAGAGCAGAGGACAGCAATGGAACTTCAATAGCATTTCCGATACTAAATCTTGTAATGCCATGCTTTTCAGCATCTCTTGCAGGATCAAAGATTGCATAAACGTCAAATAAATCAATATAGCCCAAGAATACAAGTAAAAATAAACTAAAAACCGCAAAATTGAGTAATAAGCTAGCCCAAATTAGAGAATAGCCTAACCTAGTCGGGTCAGATATTGAAGGTGCTATATAGCCAAGCCTGAATAAAGGAATAATGCTTAAAAAAAATACAAAATTCATCAAGAACCTATCGTTGTTGATAACGAACTCCTCAAAACCTGTAATGAGAAGATATATTATTAGTATGAAAATTAAAAATGGGTTCCCTAATTTATACGTAAGTAAGTAAGCAAAAAAAGGTATTAAAAAAGCTCTAAAAATTAATAAGAAAGGTTGTAGAGATTCACTAAATGATGCGTGAAAGATTGTTATAACTGGTATCGTGGCGCATAAAATGTAAAAAATTCTTGTATCTAATTTTTTTGCATGCATAAATTCTTTTATATTTCTTTTTCTTTAAGAGGCCATAGCCAAGGCATTGGATGAACCCTGTTACCAAAAAACCATACTAGAATAAATCTGATCAACATTGCAATAAAGGTTGCAATAGCTACTCCCTCTATGCCGAATGGCTCAATAAAAGAGAGAATTAAAACTATATTAATCGTTGCAGAAAAGAGTGTAATTGCGCTTAATAATTTTGTCCTTTTTTTGAAAAGCAGATACCCGACATGCATTAGATAAAAACCTGTAAATATTTGTGCATATATAAGGTATGGCATAAGCTTTTCAGCATCATAGTACTCAGGACTACTCGCCATAAATCTTATGATATCTGGAGCAAGCTGCAAAGCTATAAGCCCAAAAAAAATAAAAAGGAAAATGTAAATATATGTAAATATTACAATCCTTGAGTTTATAAAGATTTCTCCCCTTTTTAGTTGTCCATAAAGCCATGGAGTGAAGGCGTTATGGAAAGAGTTAAAAAAGATACTTAAAACGGCAGCGAGCTGCATTGCTAAGATATATATGCCAAGGTCTTCAAAATCTAAAAATAATCCGATCAAGTATCTATCCGCCATTGCAAGTATAATCAATGCCACAGAATGAGGAAGGAGCGGAACTCCAAAATTCAAAGCCTCTCTTATATAGTCAGGCCTGTATCTAAACTTTATCCACTTAAATCTAAATAAGATGAATAAAGATATACACAACATCATGAAGTAACTTATAAAAATACCAAACATTCTTCCTTCAGCACCATATTTAAATGTAACCACCAAGGCTATACTTATTAATAAATTTGAAACTCCATAAAATAATTGCAACGACCCAAACAAGACAGGTCTCTCTCTAACTTGCGCTTGTCCAGATGCTAGTTGAAGCGCCATCATGCATCCGCCTGCAAAAACTGCTGCAATGGTCCAAATTAAATCTAAACCAATAAATATTGAAGTAAATTCTGCTAAAAAAATAGTAAGTAAAAGTAAGAAGCAAACTGTTAAAGTTAAGATTAGAAAACAAGATCCAACAAACTGAGCTATTTCATGGGGTTTAATTCCTTCATCAAAAAATTTTCTTGTTGCCGCGCCTTCGACTCCAAGAGCACTTATTGCTGAAAAGGAAGTCAGAATCATTATAAAAAACCCAACAACACCATATTCGGCAGGAGATAGATATCTTGTCAGAACAGGAATTAAAATAAGAGGAACAACTGCGTTAGCAAATCCAAATATTACATATATGCCAGAACTCTTTGATAGTGATTTAAGTTCTTTATACATTTAATTAATTAAGATCTTTAAGAGAATTCTTTACAGGTCTCATATAAAATATCTGCCTGTTTTTTTGCGTCCTCAATGTCCCAATAATTTGTCTTAAAACACATTAATCTTTTTTGGAGATCTTCAGCAATTGGACAAATGCCATGCGAGTAATCAATATTATTAGATATAAATCTGTCTCTTCCTAAAAAATTTCTTTCAATAAAGAAAGGTTCTAAATAACCCAATTTCCAAGCTCCGTAAAATCTATCACCACCATTGGAGACAAACTTATTCCTAAAATCATTCCATAGTTTCTTGTCACTAATTTTTACTACCCATGTCCAGTAACTATGCTCATAATCAGATCCAACATATTGAGGTTGAATTAGAGATGTGAAGTCTCTGGCTGCCTCATTAAAGATTTTGCCAACAGTTTTGCGAATATTTACCAATTCCTCTATTCGTAAAGTTTGTGCATATGCGACAGCAGCGCATAGCTCCGGCATCCGATAGTTCCAACCAAGAGTTACGTGACGGGAATAGTCTGGAGATTGAATGTCATCTTTGGTGATCTTGGATTTTTTTGTGGAAAGTCCTGCATATCCAAGAGACTGAACTCGCCTTAGATTCAATGCAAAATCTTCGTCATCAGTAATTATCATACCCCCCTCTCCCGATGTTAAATGTTTAGAGCTTTGAAAACTGTAACTTGAAGCATCGCCATAATGACCAACAACATTATTTTTGTAGAAGCCTAGAAAAGTCTCAGCATTATCCTCTAGAACCTTAAGTTTATTCTCTTTAGCTATTTTCATTATTTCTTCCATATCAGGTGATAAACCAAATATTGATACAGGTATAATCGCTTTTGTCTTTTTTGAAACTTTATCTCTAATGCTTTTTGGATCAATATTAAAAGAGTCTTTATCTATATCTGCATAAATTGGTGTTGCGCCAGACTGAAGAACACAGAAGGTAGTTGAAGACATTGTTAAAGGTGTAATTATTACCTCGTCTCCAGGCCCAATACCCCAGGCTTCCAATGAAGCATGCATAGTGGCAGTTCCATTTATAAAACTTATTGCGAACTTCTTCTTAAATCTATCAGAAAAAGCTCCTTCCAACAGAGACATATACTTAGCAGAACTTGAACTACTAAAATTTTTTGACAGCACATCAGCAACAAACTTTTTTTCTAAGTCAGAAATCCTATTCATCAGCATTTTCTTTAGCTGTATCAGATAGGTATCCCTCGTTTCTGATGGTTTTTCTCATATTCTTGATTTTAAACTCATTAACAATATCTATTATATCTAAATATGTAAAATCATCACTGCTTGTTCGGCTATATATTTCATTTAGATAATCTAAATCTTCTCTATAGTCACATGTTAATCTTATTGAAGAATTATCTTTTTTGTCCGTAAAGTTATGAAGTGAGAATTTCTTAGGATTTTTCCAAATATAAGGAGTTACATGCATCCTTTCAGTAGCTAAAGAAGATGACAGATTTGCCTCTTTAAGAGCACTGTAAGAAAAAACCTCAATATCTATACCCTCAGGATATGTTGGATGGATTGTATTACTAACATAATCAAAGTCTCCCTCTAAAAAAATCCTTATAGCTTGATTAATCACGCCTGGATCTTTGAAAGGATCGTCAGCTGTTACTCTAACTATTACATCTAAATCCCTTTGCTTTGCACACTCATAAAATCTTGATAAAACATCTTCAAGCGATCCTCTAAAAACTAAAAGGCCTATTTTGTTTGCAAAACTAACTAAGGGATTTTCTTCTTCATTCTCTGAGGTTGCAAGAATTATTTCTGATACTCCTTCTACAGTCTTTAGTCTCTCAAATAAAAAAAGAATAATTTCCTTAGAGCCAATCTTCTCAAGAATCTTATTTTTAAGCCTTGATGATCCCATTCGTGCTTGAATAACTATGCCAATTTTCATTTCCACCTTCTTGGATCAATTAATTCTTTTGGAAAGATTTTATTTAATTTCTTAAATTTCTTTTTATAAATTGCTTCATAAGAATGAAGTATTTCTTTAATTTCTTTTAAATTTCTGCACCCAAATAAGATTAATGAATTCCGATTATCGTAATCTAAAATATTTCCTATGGATGCTTCTAGTCTGGAGAGTCTATTATGAATGCAATAGTCTTCCCATAACTTAAGCTCATTTTTAAATTCGGGAAAAAGCTTTGTTGCTGTTATGTAATCTTGTAAAAGTAATCCTTGAAGAAAGATTGATCTTTTGTCTACTCTGATATCTTTTCTGAGACTTTTGTAGTTCTTGTGGTTAAAGAAGTTCTTATCAAAAGCATTACAAGGCACTTGCAAAACATCTATATTATTTAAGATCTTTTCTTGCTGATGCTCAGGTAAATCAGTTATATCTTCATGTGAGTAAATTGAAATCCCTATGTTGTCTGTATATTTATCTTCTTTTAATTTTATTAATTGATCTAAGGATTTTGTAGAGCCCCTAATTATTTCAGGATTATGAATAAGAATTGTATCAAGCTTAGAAATATTTAGATTTCTCAATGATTTGTTAATCATTTCCAAAATCTGATCTCTTTGGTTAATTTCTATCTTTGTAATAACTTTTGAGGAGTTGTTGAGAAAGTTGGATATCTTTTGTTCACTGTTGCCATAATTCTGGGCGGTATCAATATATATTCCACCGTTTTCGTGAAAGAAGTTAAAAATTTTCTCTATCTCAATTTCATCGATTTCTGTATTCCTTACATTTTTTAAACCATAATTCATCCCAAACTGGACTGTGCCTAGACAAAATTCTGAAAGGTTGCCTTTATAATTCATAGTTACTTTATTTCTTTATCACTAATTTATTTAACTCTTTATGACTATTTGCAATAACATCTCCAAATGATGGCAACTTAAAATCAGTTTCGTTACTAATTTTGTCTGAAACCATCCCGGAATTAAGATTTCTACTTATTTTTGACGGTGAAAAGCTTATTTTCTTTAATAATTTCTCTTTGTTAAATTTCTTAAGTAGCTCTGAAATATAGTTATATTTTGAGTAGGGCTCAAGAGTTCCAAAATTATAAATCCCATTAAGTCTTATATTTTTTAAAAGTAAGAAATCTATCAGCTCAAATATGTTATGAATAGATACAGATGATGAGAAGACGTTGCTCCAACCTTCAATTTCTTTATCATAATTTATTGAATTAAGGACAGAATTAAAAAGTCCTGAATTTCTGGCACTGAATCCTAAAAAACTAGTCCTTAAAATAATAGAGTTGGCATTAAGAAAGATTTCTTCTGATAGCTTTTTTTGTTCAGCATATGCATTATTTAGTGTTAGTTTTGAATCTTCATTAGAATTATTGTTAACATCTTCATAAAAAATATCAGATGAGAAATGGATAAAGTAGTTTTCGTTAGTTGCATGTCTGCAGATTTCTTGAGGTATTAGAATATTTGCAGTACTTGGAGATTTTTCATTTTCACAACTTATAAAATTTGTATTTGCAATACAGTTTATGCAAATGTCTGCTAAAGACAGTTTTTCTCTCAAGCTTGATGAAAGATATATCTTTTTATCTCTTAAAATATAATCATCCCTACTAGACTCAATTAATTTTAAATCTTTACGACGTGAAAAATACTTTTTTAAGTAACTCCCTAAAAAACCTGTAGACCCTAAAATAAGAATTTTCAACTTAAAAGACCTTTTATACCTGCTGATAGTAATTGCATATTAATAGAAATACCTTCGCCAAGCTTTGATTGGCTTAATCTTTTATTTACTTTAACGGGTATATTTAAAATCTTCGAGTCTTTTTGAACTATGCTTGTAGCAAAAGTATTTTGTTTTCTGCTGGCACTTATACCCCTTTTTTTAAAGCACTTAAAGCCACAATATATATCTTTAATATTATAAAAATAATCAAATAGGAAACAAACGATTCTTTCAGCCAACCTTTTTTTAGAGTTCCTGTTTCCTATGACAGCATCGTACTCATCCAAAAGCTCTATTCCATCATTTATTTTGTCCAGACCAACCTCACCATCGCCGTCAAGTATGACTAGTTTGAGGAAATTAGAGCTTAGGAAAAACTCAACAATTGCAAATATAACATTTTCATATCCCTGATCTTTAACTAATAAGATTGATGCATTATTTTCTTCGGATATTTCTTTCGTTTGGTCGTCAGAATTGTTATTAAAAACATAGACATCTCCAAAATTTGAGGCTTTTTTAATTACAGATGCGATGTTTGCTTCTTCGTTATAAGCAGGGATTGCAATTAAGACAGATCTTTCCATAAGAAAGATTCTTTTTCTTCAAGATCTTTTTTAAGCTTCATCCCGATTATCATTTTATGCTCATATGGCTGAACTGATCCCTCGGGGCAAGGCCTAAGGAAATCAATATCATCAATGCTAATAATATGATCCTTGCTTAAATCTGTTTTTGCAACACATGATCTTCTTTGAACAATGTAAGCATTAGTTTCATTACCTTCTACTTTTTTTATACCATCGCCCAATTCGTCAGTTAATTCTTTAGAAATATCTACCATTTCTCTCCATTCTTTAGGATTAATTGCAAACTCATGGTCTGGACCAATTCTTGAATTGTCATCAGTAAAGTGTTTTTCAAAAATTTTCACTCCCTTCGCAATCCCTCCAAGGACGGAAGTATATGTTTTTGTGTGATCAGATAGTCCGAGTATTGCGTTTGGAAAAAGTTTTTTATATTCATCGATTACGTTCAGATTTACATATTTTATTTTATCTGGATCTACTGTGTAATTTGTATTACATTGCATGATGCAATGCTGATTTCCGTAACTCTCAATAAGCGACATTGCTCTTTTAACATCATCCATAGTGCATGCACCTGTAGCGATAACAATTGGTAAATTTGTTTTAAGACAATATTCAATGTGCTGAAGCCATGACACATCTCCACTACCAATCTTTATGAAAGGCGTAATATCTCGAATTAAATCTACTGCTTCAGCATCGTAAGGGGATGAGCTGAAGTCAATATCTGCTTTATCGCACTCTTCCTTGATTTCTAAGGTCCACTCTCTTTTGAAATGATAATCATCATATATTTCAGATACAGACTTTTTCCATTTAGATTGATGCGTTTCTAGCTCTTCTATTTTTTTAAACTCCTTATCGTTGACTATTTTATCTGCTAAAAAGTGTTGGAACTTTGCACAATCAGCACCGGCTTCTTTTGCTAGCCAAATTAGATCTTTAGCCCTTTGCAGCGATCCGTCATGATTTGCAGCAATATCTGCAATAAAATACGGATAATGCATGTTTTCAAATTTTTTAAAGCTCATTGTCAATTTCTAATAGTTTTTAAGTAAATTTTTTATTTGGTCAACTGAGAGAAAATTAGAATTTTTGCCAGAATTGTATGAAAAATCCTCCTCAACAAAGTTAAGATTATTATATTTACTTTTATATTTATCGATAACATTCTTATGATTTGGAAGAATTGCATAGTATTCTCCTAAATCTACTGTATTTTGAGCATCTGAGACTGATATCATCTCCTCATGCAGTTTTTCACCTGGTCTAATGCCAACTATTACTTTTTCACAATCTTCAGATATTGCATTAGCTAAATCCATAATATTATAACTGGGGATCTTGGGAACAAATATCTCTCCGCCAAGCGAATTAGCAAGAGCCCATTGAACCATTTTTACACCCTCTAACAATGTAATATTAAATCTTGTCATCCTTTCATCTGTTATAGTTAAGCGATTATCCTTGACTTGATTCAAGAAAAAAGGGATTACCGAGCCTCTGCTACCCATCACATTTCCATACCTAACAACAGAAGCAGAAAAGTTTCTTGATCCTTTGGCATTGTTTGATGCAACAAAAAGCTTATCTGAGCAAAGCTTTGTAGCGCCATATAAATTTATTGGAGACGCAGCCTTATCTGTAGATAGGGCGCAGATTTTCCTAACATTATTCTCAAGGGCAGCTTCGATTATATTTTGTGCTCCCAGAACATTTGTTTTTATGCACTCAAAAGGGTTATATTCAGCAGCTGGAACCTGCTTTAAAGCAGCAGCATGGATTACAATTTCAACATCCTCAAAAGCAAATAATAGTCTTTGTTTATCTCTTACATCACCTAAAAAATACCTCATGAATGGGAATTCCGATTCTGGATATTTTTGAGCCATTTCAAATTGCTTTAATTCATCTCGACTAAAGATAATTACTTTTTTTGGCTTTGCAGAGCTATCTATCAAGTTTTGAACAAATGCTTTTCCAAAGGATCCCGTGCCTCCAGTAATTAGCAGTGTTTTGTCAGTAAAATCCATATTATTTTATAAAAATATCTTTTCTCATAACTTTTCCTTCTCGATAATCATTAAGAAAAAAGTCATATGCTATTTTTAAACCCTCCTCAAGAGATAATTTATTTTTCCAACCAAATTTTCTTAGCGCCTCAACATCAACAAGCTTTTGCTTCATTCCAACAGGCTTATCTAAATTATGAACAAAATTTCCTTCAAAACCTACTACTTTTGCTGCGACACCATAATATTCACTAATAGTATAATCTAAACCTAAGCCTGCATTAAGGTTTTGCGGCATCTTGTGAAAGTTATCAATACAATAATAGACAAGATCTGCTAAGTCAGTTGCAGACATAAATTCTCTTCTTGTTGTGCCGTCTCCCCAGATTTCAACTTCTGTATTATTTTGAGTCTTGGCTTCATGAATTTTTTGAATTGCAGCAGGAATCATATGAGAAAACTTTTTATTAAAAGTATCATGCCTTCCATAGAGGTTGCATGGTATAAGTGTTTTATACTGTCTTTCTTTATTTTCAAAATTAATATACTCACATAATCGTGTACTCAAAACTTTTGCAATGGCATAACCTTCATTTGTTGGCTCAAGTTCTCCTTTAAGAATTTGATCTTCTTTAAGAGGATTTTTTCCATGTCTAGGGTACATGCATGAACTTCCAAAGTTTAAGAATTTATTAATGCCTACTTTATTTGAGGCATTAATAATATTAAGTCCTATATATGTATTATCTACTAGCGCTCTTACAGGGTTCTTGATATTAAATTGAATGCCGGCTACAAGGCCAGCTGTATGAACTATAAAATCAGGCTTATTTTCCCTTAGATAATTCAATGTTTTTTCGTAATCTAGTAAATCTAATTCATGACTACTAGGACTTAAGATATCCATTTTAGATATTTCAGGATTTTCTAGAATGTTCTTACCACACATTCCAGTTCCACCAGTTATAAGAATTTTCATTTTATTTATTTTAAATTCTTTAGCTGAACCATTTTTTTAGAAATCTTAAAGTCTTCATTTACCATTTCCTTACACATTTCTTCAACCGTAGTTTTTGGTTTCCATCCAAGCTTTTTTGATGCGTATGATGGGTCTCCTAGAAGTGTTTCAACCTCAGTTGGTCTAAAATATCTTTTGCTAACTCTACATATTATGTCACCAGGCTTTACAGCAATTGCTTCTTTAGAAGTAACCTCATCTACAATTCCAACTTCATCAATACCTTCACCACTAAATTTAATTTTAATACCAAGATTTTCTGCTGCCATAGAAAGAAAATCCCTTACTGAAATTTGTTTTCCTGTTGCAATGACAAAATCTTCAGGCTCCTTTGCTTGAAGCATCATCCATTGCATCTCAACAAAGTCCTTAGCATGCCCCCAGTCTCTTAATGCATCTAAATTACCAAGATATATGCAGTCCT
>MDSZ01068364.1_pt1 | contig 29785 bp, 17 predicted proteins | sample 811201 | NCBI WGS metagenome assembly MDSZ01 (sample SAMN05326647, study PRJNA326480) | marine metagenome | isolation source: seawater | place: Indian Ocean: North | collected 2010 | reverse complement strand
AGAAGAAGAAGAAGAAGAAGAAGAAGAAGAAGAAGAAGTCCTGCCGCGCAACGTGTTCTCCAGAAAAAAAAACAGGAAGAAGAAAGCGGGACGTCTTTACCACATCATCGTCTCGTCCAAATCGAAAAAAGAATATCGCGCGAATCAAAACATCTTTTGAAAAATTTCAAAAACATCCCGCATCATCATCGGGAAATCAATCATCATCTCCCGGAGAGAAGACCACAAAATGCGCCCGAACGACATCAACGCGCTCTTCAAGACGCAATCGCTGACGCTGCAAGCGAAAGCGATGAAATCGCTCACCGAGCTGCTGGAAAAGAAAGAACACGACTCGCCGGAAGAGGAGGAGATGTACGTAGAGGCGATTTTGGAAATTTTGGACGGGAAGTGCTTACACTCGAGCGTCGTGACGGAGGAGATCGTGCGAGACGCCGTCGGCGAGATGGAGAGGAAGAAGGAGATTGAGAACGTTTGCGGTAAAGAAACTAAGGAGAAGAAGACGAAGAAGAAGAAGAAGAAAGAGACGAACGAAAATGCGGCGTTCGAGATTCCAGAAGATGATGAAAACGCCGATGGAGAGGAGAAGAAGGGTGGAGAAGACGAGGCGCCGATGTCTGTCGACGACGAAGAAGAAGAAGAAGAAGAAGAATCCGAGGAGGAGGAGGAGGAAGAAGAAGAGGACCGAGCGAATCGTGAGAGATTGCACAGCGAACTCGCGGACGAGGCTATCGTCGTGTGCGACGCGTTCACGCACATGCCTCGACATCAGTACGACGAAACGAGAAACGTGTTTGTGAAAATCAACCAACCGGCGACGATGGACGCCGAGGCAGATTCAAAAATCAACGTCTACCGAGAACGATTTCATTTGTTGAGGCAGAGAATGAACAGGCACGAGAGTTTTACCAAACCGGCGTTTGGAAAGAAGAAGAAGACGAAAAATGGTGGTGGCGACGCGACGAATAATAACATGAACGAGTTGACGCCGCTGCGGTCGTTGGTTGGTAAGTGTTACGGGCCGAGAGTCGTCATGGGATGTTTGTCGCAAGTCGAAGATGGGATTTTTTATTTGGAAGATCCGACTGGATCTATGAGAATTGATTTAACTGCGGCGGTGGCGACCAGTGGGATGTTTTGCGAAAATTGCGTGGTTCTTGCAACAGGAGAGGTGAGAAAAGAAGATGGTATTTTTGAAGTGTCCGCGTTGGGGCATCCGCCGGCGGAACTGAGAAGGCAAACGTTAGAGGCGACTAACGCGACGGATTTCATTGGCGCTGCGCAAGGCGGCAAGCACGTCGCGCTAAGACCGAGAGATTTAGAGGAGTTGAAAAAAACGGAAAAGAAAGCGCAAGATGAACGGTTCGTCGTCATTTCCGATTGTTACTTGGACGATTCCAAGTGTTTGAGACGATTGAGGAATATTTTTGAAGTCTACGACCAAGAACCGAAACCGCCCGGGTTGTTTGTGTTCATGGGAGATTTCACGCGAGTTCCGTTTGGACCGACGAAATATGATTTCGCGTCTTACACGAAATCTTTCGACCAGTTGGCGGATTTGTTGGAGGAATACCCGTCTATTCGCGAGGAGTGTCGCTTCGTGTTTGTCCCCGGGCCGGGTGACCCTGGGAATACGAGCGCCTATCCGAGACCAGGGTTACCAGCCGCATTGAGAGGTCATAAAATCACCGCGTGTTTACAAAAAGTAGAATTCGTGTCAAATCCGTGTAAGATTCGATGGCACTCGCAAGATTTGGTCTTTTTCCGAGACGATTTACAAGCTCGAGCGCGACGAGGGTGTTTGTTACCACCAGTGGACGATTTAGGCACAGAGGAAGACGACGAGCGATTACAGTTAGACATGTCACCAAACGAAGTCGAACGACGAAAAGCGATGCGAGAAAAACCTTTGTTCCACCACTTGGCGCTGACTTTAGTGCAACAATCGCACTTATCGCCGTTACCGCTGACGCAAATGCCGATTTATTGGGAACGAGACCAGGCGATGTGGCTGTACCCGGCGCCGAATGCTATTTTCTTAGGCGATAGATCGGAAACGCAGTGTCAAGTGACCAACGTGTGTGGCGTAGGAACATCGATGGTGAATCCGGGTTGTTTCGCGGACGATGGAAGTTTTGCGATTTATAATCCTAGCAAAGGTGAGGTTAATTTATCCGTCGTTAGCGCCGCGGAAATGTAAAACAACAACAATCAAAACAACGTGCTTAGAACTTTGTAAACCAATCTAGAAAATATTACACAGACCTACTACTACAGTGTATTAGTAATAATACATATAATGCTACTTGAACCAATTGGCTTTGCTCGCTATCATCTATATACGAATCTATGCGTTGTAATAATTTTTCCCCGCATTGGCGCGCCTCCTTCGAGTTTGTTCGTCAAAGCGGGGAATGAAAGACTTCGCCCAGAGTTTCTCCTTGGCCGCGTCATAGTGTTGTATATCTTCCATCGCTGCGTACTCTTTCATTTGATCCTCGATATTGCCACCACGTGACGTCTTGAACGTTTCGAAAAACAACGACTCGAACGCAGAAGAGCAGTATCGCGAAGAACTCATTTTTTCTTCTTCTTCTTCGCGTTGACCGGTTTTGCCGTTGCACACCTCAATCACCTCGTTTTCTCCCGCCGACCATATTAAACTGTTTGGATTGTCAAACACGACGACGGAATTCGTATCGATGGGAGCCAAATCGAATTTCCTCTCGCATTGCATCAGCACCGGGTGATTGACGCTCGGAAACGTTTTTGAAACGCGACAGCAAAATGCCCGCGCGGAATGCCTGTATGCGAATTTCCGCCCGATGGTTATCGATTGGATGAAAATAGGCTCTATCAGTTTCGTGGCTAATAGACTTCCTTGTACGCCAACTATATTCCACGCAGCTATTTTGTCCGAGCACGAGCACATTCGTCCAACTCTGTTTTCTCCGACTGGCAAAGTACCTTTCGCGAGGGTTCCGTTTTCATATAATACCTTCACAGCGGCGCTGCTAGGATTATCGTCGCCTTCCTCGTTTTTCGTAGTGGTCGTCGCTTTCTTCATCGCCACTGCTACGGAGCCTCTCTGAACGTCCAGAGGTAAAAAGGGGGTTTCGTGCTTTTGTTTTGGCATTGTAAACGGTCCGAGTTCGCGATTCGCGTCGTCGTCGTCGTCGTCAAACCCCTCGAATCTACTGCCACCTTTGGCCCATTTTCGTATGGTCGCGTTACCGCAGGGACACGAAGAGACATACAAATGTATACTCTTGTGCGCTTTCATTTTAAATAACACTCTGCCCTTTTCTAACCCGACTCTTTCGAGTAAAAATGAATCGTTTTCATCCTCGCAACCATCTCCGAGCAACGTTCGCATCTCCAACGCGAAATACCTTTTCAACGCCCTCCTCGCCAGCACTTCCGCGTGTAAATCTCTCAGTTTTCCCCTCTCGTAACTCTTCTTTTCCATCTCTCTATCGAAATCCTCGTCTGAAATCGTCTTTGTCCCATTCGCGACCGTCAAACACGTCATTCTATTCGTTCGAGAGTCGAGCGCGATAAACGCGCTCAACACAGTTCTTAAATTTTGCTCTGCATTTGCTCTTAAATTGTGTCTATCCTCCGTTTTTTCTCGTAAAAGTTGAAATTGATCAATCGCAACTTTCGAAATGGATTCCGCGAATGCGCAGGAGCTTGTTCGCGACTTTTCCCCGTGTCTGAATGTTATCGTGCGCATTTTTCTCTTAGCGCAGATTCGTATTCACGCGTACATTCGATGTCCAATTTAGGCGAATTGGAAGAAGCAGCTTTGCACGCGAACAAAGCTTCTCGCGCGCGGTTTTGACATTTTATCGACTCCTTGTCGACGAGACTCTCTTTCTCGTGCGAAATTTTCGCGTAATACGCCGCGACACCGAGAACAGAGAAGGATACGATGACTGGCGGAACAAAAACAAAAGCCATATACTTAAATGAAATGAGGGAAAAGTGCTTCGGTTTCAGTCACCTAAAATAAAACTGTTCACATTAAATATGACTACGCGCAACGACCATCTTCTTCTCTCTCTCTCTCTCTCTCTCTCTCTCTCTCTCGTTAAAAATCACATGGCCTTTCCTAATTGCATTTTCCTCTTAAACATCAAAGTGGTGTTGTGCATCAAACCGTCGATGATCCCCACGACGCTGTATACCCCACCCACGATCGCCATTAAGGTTGTGATGAATTGGTAAAACTCGCGTCTCTTCTCGACGCCTAAAATTTGCACCGGGGATGGCGTGAAATGAAATTTCGCACGCGGGGTCTCCCCGTCCGGTGTTTTCACCGAGTGCGTGTGTTGAGTGTACTCGTACACGCTGAACGGTTGGGCGAATGGGCCTATGGGTTGCATGGTGGTTAACACCGTTTGCAAGTAATGCTCGTGCGACGTTCGCGGATTTTTTGAGACGACGAAATCGTTCGCCAATTTGTCGTGCCAATCGCCCTCTTTTTCACCTCTGTGGAATTTAGCCATGTATTTTTGTCGAGAAGCTGATAACTGTTGACCGAAATAGAAGTGGTGGACTTGATGAGTGACGTTTAACTTATCCACATCGAACGAGTGGCCGTTTTTCGCATCCGCGGTGAAAAAGACGTGTCCGGGGACTTTTTTCACCAACACGAAACCGGTGATGGAACACCCCGTGGACGCTCTTGCTTGGACCACGTCCGCGTGGTTGGCGACTTTGAAATCGATTTGTTCGTTCGGTCTGGGTGGTTGCGGTTTTTTGTCGTTTTCTTTCGTCGGTTTACCTTTCGGCAATGGAATGTTTCCGTCGCCCCCCGCCGGCACGTCCACCATGCTCTTCCCAAAATCTACGATCGCGCTCACGGTCCTATCTCCGTGATACGACGCGTGATCCGTGTGCCTCCCGTGGGCGATTAAATCCGATCCTCTCGTGAAGATTCTCACAGTAGGATACCCTTGAATGTGATGTTTCCTACACAACTGCTCGTGCTCCACGCAATTGACTCTTCCGAGCGCAATCGAGTGCATGTTTTGTGAATTCGTGTTGAACATCTCGTGCAACTGAATCGCGGCTGCGTCAAACACCGGTTGCAACCGTTGACTCCATGGACACCACGGCGCGTAAAAGTTAATCATAGTCACCGAGTGCGCGTCGTTAAACGCTTGCATTTCTTCCTCCGTCGTCAACGGTTCCGCGCTCGAGTGTGTCACTCGGCCAGTCGTCAACGCTTCTTTGTGTTTCTCGACCAAAACTTGCGCTTCTGTCAACTCTTTTTCGTTCACGTGTTTTTCGCCGTCTTTCCCTGGCGTCTTTTCTGCCCACGCGAGCGGACCAGTTGGTCGAAAATTCCCGTCGATTGGCCTCTTAAACACCGTTTTCGTCAAGTTATACCGCGTCAATCCCAACGCATCTCCCACGTCAACAGACGCAAACTCGCACGACAGCGCTGGAAACGACACGTTAAAGTTTATCCGCATCAGTTCCCCGTCCACCGATCGATCCACCACCACTTTCGTATCGAAGGTCGTTTTCACGTACGCTCTCGTTTCCGCGATCAGTAAGAAGACGATGAGCGCGGTCGCGAGGATGGAAAGAATCGACCCGAGATACGTCCCTTGCGTCATGTCCCGCGGGATCTTTCGGTAGAAATCCATCCCTTTCGCTTTCGTCAGGATGCCCATCTTCTTCTTCTTCTTCTTCTTCTTCTTCTTCTTCTTCTTCTTCTTCTCGTCGTCGTCGTCGCGTCTCTCGTTTTCTCCGCGTCGGCGAAGTTGTGTGTCGTTAGTGTGCTCCAATTAATCTCTTTTTTTTTGTGGGACGTTTCGAATTTTTGATGAATTTTTTCTTGATTTGTTTAGGGTTTTATCTGCCATTTTTTTTTTCTCTCGGGAAAGGAAAAAGAGAGAGAGAAAAGTTGGCACTTTTTCCACGCTCGAGAAGGACACGCAAGCTCATCAAACGCTTCGTTTCTTTCCCCGAACACGACCTAAAAAGAACCAACAACAACAACAACAACAACAACAAAAATGAGAGAGGTTATTTCCATCCACATCGGCCAAGCCGGGGTGCAAACCGGTGCGCGGACGTTTCTCTTCTTTTCCTTCCGTTTCTCTCTCTACGCGCGCGCATCTCTCTCTCTCTCTCTCTTTCGCATGTGAGATGGCGACGACTTTGTTGACTTTTTTTTTTCGAGACGCTGACCGTCCTCCTTCCTCCGCGCGGAACGACGCGAACAGGTAACTCGTGCTGGGAACTGTACTGTTTGGAGGTGGGCGGCGAGAATTGGTCCTTTCTTCGCGAGCGCGCGCTTCGCATCGCGCGATGCGCGTTTGGATTCTTTCTTTTTTTCTTTCTTTCGCTTTAAGTGTTTCTAATTTTGGCATCGCTCGAGTCACACGTTGACTGTGATATTGACTTTTCTCTCCGTTCCTCTGCTTCACGAATCGAAATGAAATAGCATGGCATCAACCCGGACGGACAAATGCCGGCCGACAAAACCATCGGCGGTGGCGACGACGCGTTTAACACGTTCTTCTCCGAAACTGGCGCGGGGAAGCACGTCCCGAGATGCGTGTTTCTCGATCTCGAACCTACCGTCATCGACGAGGTGAGAACCGGAACCTACCGCCAATTGTTCCATCCAGAACAGTTGATTTCCGGGAAAGAAGACGCCGCGAACAACTTTGCCAGAGGACATTATACCATTGGTAAAGAGATTGTGGATTTGGCATTGGATAGAATTCGCAAGTTGGCTGATAACTGCACCGGGTTACAAGGCTTTTTGGTGTTCAACGCCGTCGGCGGCGGAACCGGTTCCGGTCTTGGGTCATTGCTTTTGGAACGTTTGTCCGTCGATTACGGCAAGAAATCAAAGTTAGGTTTCACTATTTACCCGTCGCCGCAAGTCTCCACGGCGGTTGTTGAACCGTACAACTCCGTTTTGTCCACGCATGCGTTGTTGGAGCACACCGATGTGGCGGTAATGTTGGACAACGAGGCGGTATACGACATCTGCCGCAGATCGTTGGACATCGAACGACCAACCTATACGAACTTGAACCGTTTGATTGCGCAAGTCATCTCGTCGTTGACCGCCAGTTTACGATTCGATGGTGCGTTGAACGTTGACGTGACTGAATTCCAAACCAACTTGGTGCCGTACCCGAGAATTCACTTCATGTTGTCCTCGTACGCGCCGGTTATTTCCGCGGAAAAGGCGTACCACGAACAACTCTCCGTCGCTGAAATTACCAACTCCGCGTTCGAACCGTCATCAATGATGGCCAAGTGTGATCCGAGACACGGCAAGTACATGGCGTGCTGCTTGATGTACAGAGGCGACGTCGTTCCGAAGGATGTCAACGCCGCCGTCGCTTCGATCAAGACGAAGAGAACTATCCAGTTCGTCGATTGGTGTCCAACTGGCTTCAAGTGCGGCATTAACTACCAACCGCCGACGGTTGTTCCGGGTGGCGATTTGGCGAAAGTGCAACGCGCCGTGTGCATGATTTCTAACTCCACAGCCATCGCGGAAGTCTTCTCCAGACTCGACCACAAGTTTGACTTGATGTACGCGAAGAGAGCGTTCGTTCACTGGTACGTTGGCGAAGGTATGGAAGAAGGTGAATTCTCCGAAGCGAGAGAAGATTTAGCCGCTTTGGAGAAGGATTACGAAGAAGTCGGCGCGGAATCCGGCGAAGGCGAAGGCGAAATGGATGAAGAGTATTAAATTTTTCATGTTTTCGATCAATGAGTGCGTTTTTCTGTGAAATGAAAACTATAAACGCGGTTGGTGGAGGCTCCCTCATTTTATCTACTTAAGTAATACACTCTATTTAAATATCTAATACCATGCATAGTAGTACATAACTATTTATTATCAGCATCGGCATTACTATTCTACATTCTATGAAGCACACTTTACGCATTATCGTCTCCGGTACTATCGGGTTCCAACCATTCAACATTTTTAAAGAACGTGTCGCGGTCGCCTTCGCAAATGTCATTTTTTCCAACCAACTCCTTCACCACGATATCATCGAACAAAACTTTCCCTTTTCGGTCTCGGTAGAGGACGTACACATTGGCTTTTTGAACCGGTTTGCGAGGCGAGATTATGCCGACTCGTTTGGTCCACATTTTTAAAGCCGAGAAGCCGAGAGCGTATCCGTACGTAGACGTGCCGTCGATATGTTCAAGGTCAATGTAGATGCAGTACGACGAAACTTTTGGTTTCGGGTAGTTGAACGGGTCCAAGCGGTGAAACTTCGAAGCTTCATCGAAAATGGCTTTGCTTTTTGCGGAAACGTATATCGGCGTCGCTACTTTCGCGTTCAAGGATGAAGAGAATTCAACCACTTGTCTCGCGCCTCGCGATTCGCCAAAAAACCCTTGATTCTTCAAAATCAAAGCACCGTGCGTGCTCCAATCGTCACCGCTACTACTTTCGTCGTCGTACGTGTCACCTAAATTGTGCCCATTTAACTTGTTCTTGATATTTTTCGGATTGCGCCATTCGAATCCTTTCTCAAAGCCAATCCATGCGTCCACGTATCCCCCTGTTTCCGTTTCGAATCCGCCGTTGATTATTTTGTTGTTTCCGCCATTTTCATCTTCTTCGTTATTTAATCGAGCGCACAATAATCTTGATATCGCATGGACTTTCATACTCAGACGATGCATCTCTTTCTCATGCATCACTTGAGAGTCTTCGAACGCTTTCTTGTCTTTTCTGGCGTATTTCAAAACGCCGCCTAATCCTACGCTTTCAATAACCTTGTTCGTTTCGTACGGGAGCAATGTTCTGGCGCGATAATCAAAGCGTTGACTTTTCTTGGCCAAAGAACCGACGGAATCTATTTTGTAGAAGAACGTCGGGAGAGGTACAATGGTAACGCCCTGATATTGATTATGCACAGCATATTTCCTGTTATCGTTGTGAATGGCTGTGCCATCTTTCGCGTTCATGGCGAGCTTTGCGAAGAGCGCCCAGTCTTCGCCGGCGGCATTGTTTCCTGGAATATCGTCCCAGTCACCGACAGACTCCAACGCTTTCCTCCGAAAAAGTGCATTGGCGTCGCCGAAACAGTCCTCGTAGACGCCCAATGAGGTAGACGCGCCGAGAGGTATCCACCCTCCAAGATCGAATCGATTCCCTAACGAAGGTTTCTTCAAATCCAATTCGCTGGTGCCGACGAAATAGGCATTTCCAGGCGCAACGGCATCTGCTGCAGAGGCGAGAATAGCCGTGACGAGCGTTGAAACTTGTGAAGTACTCGCTAAGTTATCGTCATCAGCAAACAAGACGTATTCGCCGCGAGCATTTTTTAAGCCAACATTCCTGGCTCCAGAAAGAGACGCGGCAATTGGACCGATACGAACTAACTTGTACATGTTCCTGTGCGGGTTCGTTTCGGAGGATTTTTCGCGACTGCTGAGAAGATTATCGATTACATCGAGCATTTTAGTTGTCTCGGGCGTTTTTCGTGAGCCGTTGTCGACAATAATCAAATCCATTTTATCGTAATCTTGTGCCAGGTGCGAGGCTACGGCGTCCATCAAAAATTTCGGTCGGTCTTTGTGCACAACAACAACCGTGACTCGAGGCGATGGGTGCCTGGAAGCCGATGGTATCGGTAATAAAGCAGCTTTTTTCCATTTAATCGCTCTGTGCAACCCAATCCATTTCTTCTCGATTATGTCGTCGTACGATTTCGCAAATGGCGTTTTATTTGATGCGTCTGGGCGATAGACGCCACCGCCTTCACCCACGCGACGATCAAACACGCGCAACATGGTTTCCACGCAATCATGAGCTGTGTCGTCGCCGAAGGAAACGCGAGAACGAATGGTATCGTCGAATATCTTCGCGCGATCTAACGCTGCGTTAGAGGCCAAAAATGGCGCATTCGCGGCAATGAGTTCAGCTATTTTCAAACTTTCTCGCGCGAAGTAAAACGTCGAGTTTTGCGCCGGAGGAAAGATGACGACAATAGCACCGCTACTTTTTGCGACGTCTTTACTCGATTTGACGGATGCGTCGTCGTTTGCGTAGTGTTCGAGCGTTTTGCTGTAAAAATGCTCGTCCTCATCTTCGTCGATCGCGGAGGTATCAATCAGATTACCTACAACTTCCTCGCTCCCGTATCCAGCTAGAAAGGACGCGATACGTTCGGTGCCTTTCTTAACATCACCTGTGTGACCGTGCACAGTAATATCATCTAAACTGAACTCTGAATTTTCGCCTCGAAATTCAACTTCGAGTGGTTCCACCAAATTCGCTCCAATAGGTGAGACGCTCGCTTTGCGTTTCTCCAACACGCGATCGAGCACGTCCAAAAAAGCCGTTAAACCTTCGCCTTCGTCGAAGTTCCCCCAATACGCGAATGCTTTCACTTTTTTTCTCGCCAACGGATTGTTGTTATCGATTTCCTCGCCTTCCATCTTTTCCAGTTTCGATCTCGTCAATCTCGATTCCGGCGAGGTTGGCAATTTCAAAACCAAAGATCTCGACGTCTCGAAATGTTTCGATTGGAGTCCGTCTACCGAGTGATGACTATTGCTCCCACCAACTCCCCTCGCTAATAATCCTTTTGGAAACGCAAAGTCACCGCCTAATCCATTTTTTCTTCGTCGCGCGTCAAATGTAGCAAGATGCTCATCGTCAAAAATGAGCACATCTGCAGACGCCGATACGACTGCCTCCATGTGTTCCTTCTCCAACATGTTTCTACTACTATTACTATACAAATTAGCACTACTAAACGCTTTATTTATGCTATCTAATTCCGTCTGAGACGCAACAACCCTATGCGCAATAATTGGTACATCTTTCAACGCCACTCTCTCCCTTCGGGCTAACGTGCTAAAATGCGCCAAACTCGGATTGAAGAAATGTCCCGCGTCGCACTTACGATCGTGAAACTTATCGCTCAAACGCAGAAACGCAGCGTGCGACAGCCTCACGGCTTCACTCCCATCTATAGACGTACTCCTGAGCACCTCGGTAACCAAAAAATCCTTTCCTCTTCTCAATGGCTCTTGACTACCCATCGCGACGTTCGACGGCGCGAACATCGCTTTTTGAAATGCGTCTGGATTAAAGTTGTTCTCGTTCCCCGACCCGACCGATATTATTGCCGTGACTCGTCCGTATTCCTCGCCTTTGTCATTAGATAAAAATAGACGAATCAAACCGGCGACTTTATGCGACACGGGGTTTTTCGTATTCGCGATATCTTCGTCCAGAAAGAAACAGAGATTCATTTGGTTGTTGTTTTTAGCGTTCGATTTCACTCCTTTTTCTTCTTCGAAAGAAAGTTTGAACCCTTTGATTGCATCGTCTGAACGTCGCCCAACAGATTCCTCGTCTCTCTCGTACGCGTCCTCGCTGACATTACTCCTAAATCGTGAATATAAAAGCAGAAGCATCAAAAGCAACGCGAGAAGTTTCCTATTCTTCTTAACAACCAAATTAGAACACCACGCAAATTTCCCGAACCACTTTTTATATCTTTTCTTAGATGGCGAAGTAGATCGAAATCGTTTACGAAGAACCATGGGGTCGTTCCATCCGTGCGGCGCGTGCCTGTCGGCGTCGCGATTTGGCTGGGAGCGAAATCGCATCGGGGCCGCGTGAAGCATTTTGAATAGATACGAGTTCGAATACGTCGTCTTAAAAATGTCGTCTTAGCTATTAGGGGTGACGATTTGAAGCAGACGTATATAGATGATTTGCAAAGCACAAAAATTCGACGAAGACGAATCAATCCTACGTTACAATTTCTCGACCACTCTTAATTTGGCGCTCCGACTCCTCGCGTTGACTTTAATTTCCTCGTCCGTGGCGCTGATTGGTTTTCGGTTTATCATTTTGACTATTTTCGGCGGATTCGATTGGTTGATGTCGTCAGGCGAGACGGACATCATCGCGCTTCCCCCTACAGTTGGTTCTCGCGATTCCGGAACGCCGGCAAATTTTCTGAACTGTTTCTTAACTATGGCATCTTCTAAGGAGTGGAATGTGATTATTGCTAAGCGGCCTCCTGGGTTGAGGATCTCGATGGCTTGGGGTATCACTCGTTCGATGACGCCGAGTTCATCATTAGTGGCTATTCTTACGGCTTGGAACGCTCTCGTCGCCGGGTGGATTTTTTCGCGTTTCCCTGGAGGATTTCCCAAAGCTTTGACCAGTTCTAACGTCGTTTCGATTGGTTTCTCTATTCGTCGTTCGCAGACTCTTTTAGCTAAGAGTTTCCAATGTCTTTCGCCACCGTAGTCGCGGAAGATGCGGCCTAAATCTTCCTCGGACCATCCGTTGACGACGTCGAACGCGGTTAACGAAGGCAAAGACGACGACGACGACGACGACGACGACGACGATGTTCCATTACTAACACAACTCATCCGCATATCTAACGGTCCATCATTTTGAAACGAAAATCCTCTCTCCGCTCGATCTAAATGCATAGAAGATACCCCCAAATCTAACAAAATCGAATCGGCGCCTCGCACGCCGATATCTTCCAACGCCGCGCGCATCTGATCAAAGTTGTTTTGGACGAAATGTACCTTAACCCCGTTCGCATCGCCACGTTCATTCATGCCTAAACATTTCTCTATTCTCGGTTTCGCGATTTCAATCGCCGACTGATCTACATCAAACCCAACGAACGTTTTCATTTCTCCCTTGCGTTGGGCTACAATTTCGCTCGCGTGGCCACCTGCGCCAACGGTCCCATCGACGTGCGTCTGCATCGCGACCGGTTTGAACGCCTCCAAAACTTCTCGCAGAAGAACGGACACGTGCCCGTGGTGGTACTCTTCGATATTCCGTCGCTCGTCTGCATCGACGTTCGAGCGCAACGCGACTTTTGTCCGCTTTTGCCGAGTCGTCGCATCGCAGAGTCGCCGCAGATGATGATGATGATGATGAAGACGATGCGCGCGACACGATTGCACAAAGCGCGACCGCTCGTTTTGCCCGCCGCGGCGCATCATCGACCCCGAGGACAGACACGAACGACTTTTGGCTCCCCCGCCGCCCCGCGTCATTTTTTGTGTGTGTGTGTGTGTTTTACGACGTAAACGACGACGAGTCGTAGTAGGAGTTTAGGAGTATTGGAAGACAGTTATACTCTTTTTTAACAGGACGATTCTATGATAAAATTCCACAGGAGGTAAAACTACTCCATGCTTCAAGCCATCCTTTTTTAGGGTTTAGGGTTTAGGGTGCTCAAATTTTCAAAAAAAAGAAAAAAGAGAAAAAGAGAAAACAAAAAAAAAAGTGACATAAAAAAACGAAGAGAGGAAAAGAGATACACACGCGCATTGCGACGACCAACAACAACAACCCTTTTGTTGCAAAGCGCTTTAATGCGAAAAGAGAGAGGACACCAACAAAGAGCGACCTACATTGAGTTTTTTTTTTATTTTCTCTTTGATCGAAGAAGAAGGAGTGCGTGCGTTCTTCGATGAGGACGAAGACGAGGAGGAACGAGGATGGTAATCGGATGACGTCGAAAAGTTTCGATGACGATTTCGATTCAAAAACGCGCGTCGCGACGCCCCCCGAGGAGAAGGAGGACGCGTCGAGCGGGAAACGACGACGACGACGACGACGAGAAAGTTGTTTTGAGCGACACGAAGTGCCGAACGACGCAATCGGAAACGACTTTGGTTCGAACAGCCATGAGGAGGAGGAGGAGGAGGAGGAAACCGCGAAGAAGAGGAAAATAACGAAGGGTGCAGAACGCGCGACGAACGTAAAAGAAGAAGAAGAAGAAGAAGAAGAAGAAGAAGAAGAAGAAGAAGAAGGGTTAACCGCGTACGAACGAGAAAGAGAAATTAGAGTACAGAAGAACCGAATTCGAATGGAAGCGCTGAACATTCGCCAGTTGGCGTCGGAGATGACGACGTCTGCGACGCGGCACAAAGCGGGACCGTCGCAACGAGGCTTGCGAAAGAAGGAGAAGAAACCGAAAGAGCCAGTCGTGTTGAGAAGAAGCGGGAGGAGAACTGGAGCCGCGGCCGAGTTAAGCGGAGGGATTGAGAGAGAGAGGAGAGATGGATCCATCGTGTTAGCGGATGGAAGGATGATCGCGCAAGGTTCCGGTGAAGCGAACGAAGAAGAACAAAAGAAAGGCGCCGGCGAGGCGAAAATTTCCGCGACGCTGACTGTAAATGAAAAGATGAAAACGGTTACGGTTGAGTTGGATGCGAAGTTAATTTCGAAGTGCGAGAGTGCGAAAGGAAACGACGATTCGGATGCGAAGTTTATCGAGTATCTCCAGCGAACAACCAGAGAATTGAAGACGACGACGAAGACGAAGACGAGTTTAAAATCGCTCCTCGCCGTAAAAAAATTAGATTTGAAAGAAGATGACGTCGCCAAATGCACAGAGAGAGCCGTGACGCATGCGGATTTCCATCCGTCGACTTCAGAAGTTATCTTAGCCTCTGGCGATAAAGAAGGGAACGTTTCGTTGTGGAGAGTGGATGACGACGACGAGGACACTCACGGCGTCTACTGCTTCCAGCCGCATTCGCAATACGTCTCGCACGTGAAATTTGGCAACGGGAACGGTATCATCGGCTCGAACTTGTTGAGTTGCGCGTATGATGGACACGTGTGGATGTTAGATAGCGAACGTGGCGAGTTTGTGGAACTCTTCTCCGGTGCCGAACATGACGTTGAATTCTCATCCATGGAAACCAACATTGACGGGAATATCATCTACGGCGGTGATAACGATGGCATGTTGAACTTGATTGATTTACGAGCGAGCAAAAAGAAACTCACATCTCAAGTCGCGCTCGGGGAGAAGCGCATCAATACGGTTTCGTTCAACACGAGCAATTTATACTCCATCGCGACGTCTTCGGCCATGCGCAAAGGCGGTGGTGAAATCTGCGTGTGGGATTTGAGAAAGTTTGGTGGTTCATCGACGAGTAGTAGTAGTAGTAGTAGTAAACTACAAAAGCCGGTGCATCAATTGCTCCATAAAAAGTCCACGCAAAGCGCGTACTGGAATCCAGATGGCAAGCGACTGTTAACCACGTGCTACGACGACCACATCCGCGTGTGGAACCCTTCCGTCTCTTCCATCAAACCAGAACTTTCCATCCGACACAACACGCAAACCGGTCGATGGGTGCTCCCATTTCGCGCGAAATGGGTCGGCGACGACGGCGTCGTCGTCGGGAGCATGAAAAGAGAAGTTGAAATTTTCGACGCGAAAACCGGCAAACGCACTTTGCGCTTACACAGCCCAGACTTGATGACGGCTATCCCTTCCAGAGTGGCCGTGCACCCGAGCGCGAACATCGTCGCCGGGTGCACGAGCTCGGGAAGATGTCACATCTACCGTTCGTAAAACTGTGCGTTGTGCTAGTATTCGTTAGTTAACAACGCATAGAAGTGTACGCGTGCAGACAGAAAGAGAAAGATACTCTTCTTTGATATCGTAGTATTTTGCAGCTTGCCTTTTCCTTTTGTTTTATTTTTTTTTTAGCACTTTTTTTTAAAAGAAAAAAAGGGATCCAAAAAAGACCTCTCACCCTCAAACCCTCAAAACTTTTTTCCCGGCGGCGAAAGCGCTTTGACATAAATCGGCGCGCACGAGAAGAGAGCGCGGGAGGAGCACACACACAAAAAAACGCGGGTGGTGGTACGATGATGCGCGCGTCGTGCGCCGCGTTGACCGTCGCGAGAACGTCGTGCTCGACGTCGACGCCGACGAGGAGACGTGGGAATCGAAATCCTCGGCCACGTGGTGCCGATGTGGACCATCTGAGGAGACGAAAGAACCAAAGAGGCACGATTACTCTCGTCACGCGCGCGGATAACAGCACGTATCCACACACTTTAAGCACGGACATTAAAGATCCAATCACGCCGCATGGCCCCCGTTTTTACGAGTACGGTGGGTTTGACATTGACCCGGAGTTGCAACACAACAGGAAAGCGTACATAAACGAGCGCATCGAAGTCGTCACGAAGCACTTTCCTAACGCGATTGGCATGGATGATTTCCTGTTTCGTACGGAAGTCATGCTTCGACGATTTGGGTTTACCGCGGACAATAGCATCGCGTTGACGTCGCTGTGCCGAGATGAAATCACGTTTCCGCTGAAGAACGCTATTCACGACATTTTCGGATACTCGATGGATATCGACGGTTTGGGCGGAGTGATTTCCGCCGGGACGACCGGGCTAGGGGCTGGGTTTTCGCACGCACCTATTGACTTCGCCACTGGGAGAGAACGGTACGTCTTGTTCGCGTTGCCGCATATTGCGATTGATGCAGAAGGAAAGATTGGATCGGTGATACGAAGTGGTCGGGCGCAGCAGTCGTGCGCGTGCGGGGCTTTGATCAAAATGCAACCGATGTTCAAGCAGTATAAAGATGGGAAGTTGAAAAGAGAAAGCGATGAGACGTGTTGGCACGACCCGTTGGATCCAGAGTTTTCTATTTTAACGAATAGAATGTTGAAAGCTATAGATAAGGAGAAAATCCCGGATAAAGGTTTGGGTCTCGTCGATGTGACGAAATTGGCGAATAAAGTTATCCAGGGCGATATTGCGGATTTGATTGAAAAAACTGTAGACCCTGAGAAAGCAGATTACGCCGTGATTACGGGAATTCAAATTCACTCGACTCGAGTCGCGAATTCGAAAGTGTGGCATCCACACTTAGAGTTTATCGCGCCGACGAGCATGTACATCGTGAAAGACGGGATTAAACATACGATGGATATCATGGGCATCGATCCGCCGACGCCGAGGCAGTTGTTCAAAATAGGAGCCGGAGAATATATTTACGAGTTGCCGAAGCCAAGAGGGAGCGGGTGGTTTTAGAGAACGAACGAATAACGTTATCGCTATGTGTTTTAAGCCGTACGAGTATAAATATACACACACCTTTCGATGTATCAATGCGCGGTGACAATTTCAACTACAGTAAATATCTGGGAATCGCACAAAACACGACTATCTATTTATTAACCGGCGATTAACGAGAGAAGACCACCACCCATGGATTGCGCGCCTTCCATGACATGCGTGTACCAATTTAGCATGATGGTTTTCCTCGCACCTTTCGATTTCCCTACAACTTTTTCCACCGAGTGAAACGACGATCGCGTCACCGGAAACGCATACGCACTATTCGCGACAAACGTCATCTTCTTTTCGCACGGCGCCGATCCATCGATTTTGTCTCGCATTTTGTGTTGCTCGGGAGTGTGTAAACACGTCCCATACGTATATACTGAACTCTCCTCGTTTGAATCTTGAGGTAAATACAACTGAAACGTCAAAATTTTCTTCCTATTGTCCGGATGTGTCCCGATGCTAAATCCTCCGGCATCCGACTGCACTCTAAAATCTCTCGACACCGGTTTCTTACTAATCTTAAACTTCATAAACAAAGCGAGTTTCACGCTCGGAGAATACAATGCTTTGGTAGCTCGTTCCCAAACCTTTTTCGCTTTCAACACCTTCCCCCACTTTTTCTCGTCTTTCAGTTTCAAAATATCAAACGCAGAACACTTGTATCTTTTATCCGCATCTTTACGACCCACCTGCCCAGCGTTGGCGCGTTGATCCTTCATCAACGCATACGCAGGGGGGAAATACGTTTGAATGTCGTTGTATAAATCTTCCGGTAATATGTTACAAAAATATGCCGACTTGAAGGGGTTTCTGTTTAAAGAAGCTTCGTGGATGGCCTCGACGATATGTTTCACATCTTTCCGCGCGTTGTATTGATACACGGTCGAAGATGTATCTTTGAATCCAGAATTTTGTGCATCAAAAAGAGTTTCTGAAGAACGATTGCAGTAAATGAAATACTCGTCTGGCTTCGGTGCGGTACTTGGCACGTATTCTCTCGCCGCGTCTGGATCGTAATAGCGCTCGTGCGCTTTCGTCTGCGTCGTTTTTTTATCCGGCGCTTCGGGAGTAGTAAATTCTGTTGCTAATCCAAATTCTCGTTCCAGCGTTGTTTTTGCCGTCAGATGAGTATCATCGGTAGTCGTGCTCGTGTCGGTGTAAAACGCACGCATCGCGCCTAAAAGTGTCATCGCGCTCATCGCGACGATAACGATCGCTCTTGCCGCCATTTTCCGGCTCGCGAAGTGCATGTTTTTGATCGGGTTTTGTGCGCTTTTTTACAATGACGAATATTGATTTTTTCCATTTCGTATCTCTATTCTCCATTCAAAAAGCGCTCTCTCGAAGCGACAGGACCATGCCCGAGGAGACCCCAGCGCCGCCGGACAGGAAAAAAATCGTCCAGTATTTGTCCCAGCACGTCCACGCGACGTCTCCGTTACCCAAAGACAACCATCAGAGAAAACTGCAAACGAAACTGGACGGGCTCTTTCATCGCTTGAGAGAGAACGAACGGGACGACGATGGAGAGGAAAACATGGTCGAGATTCTCTCGCAAACCGCGCTGACGTTGCAAGAACAAGCGGAACGACTGTCGATGACGATGAGTTCCGAAAAGGAAGAGGAGGAAAATGGAAACGTCGTGGAAGGATTGCACCTGAAAGCGTGCAAAGCGTACGAGGTAGCGGCGAAGATGAAAGAAGCATGTGCGTTTGAGTGCCTTTTGGGTGTTCGTTAGAAAATTTTTCGCTTTGTCTCGCGCGGGGACGTGTTCCATCGTTTTTCTTTTCCATCGGTCTCGGATGTAATCTATTTGCACGCGTGGTTTTCATGGTTATGACGATATCGAAATTTCTTTATTTGTTCACAGATACCATATACTACAACTGGGCGATTGCTATTGGCGACCGCGCTCGATTACTGGAACCAAAAAGGCCGGAAGAAGCGGAATTGTTATGGCGAGAGGCGTGCGAGAAGTACGAGAAAGCGGTTGATGTTGGGATGAAGCGGACGTTTCTAGGACGAGTAAAAGATGAAGGAGAAGAATTGGTTGAGATAGTAACGCCGATGAGCATATCGAGAGCGTTGAATAACCACGGGTTGGCGTTGAGGCAAAGAGCGATGTTGATGACGGAGGAGGAGTTTGGAGGGGGGAGAAGCCGCGAAGGAAGTGAAAGAAGTGGGACGACAACGACGGCTAGCACGGCGATGGCTATGGCAGCGGTGGTGGTGAATGGAAAAACAGAAGCAGAAACAGAATCGAGCGGTAGAGACGGTCATCATTTTCGTAGTAGTAGTAATTGTAGCGTCGCCGAGAGCAAATCAAAATGCTTGAGCGAAGCGATTCTGAAATTCCGAAGAGCGATTCGTATTTCGCCCGATTTCCATCGAGCGGCTTATAACTTAGGAACGGTGGAGTTTGCCAGAGGTAGGAGCGACCACGCCGCGGTGTATGTCTTTTCAGCGTTAGCTATGGTGACTTCTTCGTTGCCTTCATCTTCGGAGACGAAAAATGCCAAAGAGGTCTACTCGGAAAGCGCACAGTTAGTCGAAAGCGCTTTGCCTGACACGCAATGTGGCTACGATTCTCTTTTTGCTGGCAACATTTGGTTCGCCGGTGGCATAGGAAAACAGCATGGAGAGGATGAGAACAAAAGAACAGCCATAACCGATTTCGACTGGGCTCGGCGTCGCTTTGCCATATGTGCCTCTGCTTTTAAAACCGTCGACGCCGCGCAAACCTTTCGCATCAAGAGCGAATCCGGTGATTATGTGCCTTCTCGAAACGACGCGTGGGGTGTTGCTGCTGAGAGTACTTCCAAGAATCATTTCAACGTCAACCTCCCCATCCTCTCCATCGAGTCTTGCCAACCAGTTTCTGACATTTCTCGTCCGCCAAACTGTTTTGCTTTCATCCTCTCTGTCCGAGAGAAAGAAGAAAAAGATAACGATTCTTCTTTCGCGGTAGCACGCGCTGCTCATCACTACCGTTTCGCCTGTGAAACCGAATCTGAGCGAGATGTATGGGTCGACGCGATCACGCTCCTCGCCTCGTTGGCGAAACGAGGTAAAAAAGACGCCTTGGCGTCCGTGTTCGAGCGAGTGAAAAATAAGCGCAAAAAGAGGGTGGGTTTCGCAGAGTAGCCTAATATATTAGCAACCAGGAAGAAATTATCGTTCGGTAGAACTCGTATTTGTACATATTTACGCGTACGCATCCACTCGCACTCAACAACGTTCGTCGAGCGCGCAAAAAACGTCCTTTTTTTTATATCGTCGACTTCATTTCCTTTTTGTAGGTTTTACGACGTCTGTTTTATGGATAAATAATTCGCCAGTGAAAGTTTGCTTTGGTTGTACCACGCGTAGCACGAACGTGCAAGAAAAGGCATCATGCGGTCGCAAACACTCGAACGCGATGAGGCAAGGAAGAAAGGCGCGGTGTCTTCCGCGTTAACGGCGTCTTTACAATCTCCAACATCTGCGAAGGATTTTGACCACATTCAAAACCACCCGTCGAATGGGTTTGAGAACACGGACGAACCCCGCAGGAGAGAAGACAACAACGCTTTAGGAGGCATTCCAATTCACAAAAGAACGAACAATTACGGAGAGTCGTCGAGAGGAAGACACGGACGAGAATATTTCGACGACGATGAAAACAGCAAGAGCATCGGGAGGCAACACGGGAGTTTTAACTACACTGAAAAGTTCGGGGGCGTGAACGATGGTGCTCGAACGATACCGCAAGTGCACGTGTACGCTGAGGGTGCAAATGCGAATCCTATTTCGAAATCTTTCGAAAATTTAGAGGTTGGAATGATGGCGAGTGCATCACCAACGGCGAATGGCAGTGGTAATAATGGTATCCAACCAAGTTCGCCGGTGATTGTGGTTCACACGAACGAGATGGACGAGGACGCCGGGAACGTCGGGTTGGCGGGTACACGAAATCGATCGAGAAGTTTCTCGTCGTTGTTATTGTTAGAAGCGCAGGAAATTCGGTCTGGTAGCGTTGGGAGTCCGAGACAGAGTCAGTTGAATGAAGGCTAGCTTTTGTATTTGTGTAATTTGAACTCTTTGTACGTGTATTTTATTTTTGTTTATTTAGATGCGGTTGCTAATAAATCCATCATAACTGTGTATCGCGCCTGGACCGCGGCTAACTGCTCGGTCAACTCCTTCGCCTCGGCTCGGGCTTTTTCCACCACGTCCGGTCGAGCTTTGCTTAAGAAAGCCTCCGAACTCAATCGTCCGTTCAACCCCTTCAGATCTTTTTCCAACTTTTCGGCTTGTTTCTTCAAACGTTTGGACTCTTTCGCCGGATCGGCTAAACCGGCTAAGGATAAGAACACTTCCACGCCGTCGGCGACGATGGCGTTGACGTAATCGGACGGATTTTGTTCACAATCAGCAGGAGCCGAGGACGCGATCGAGGTCGTCGCCGGGTCTAACCGCGCCAACGAACATAAGACGGCCACTTCGCTTTGCAAATCGGAAAGCAATGCCGAGGAATCTTTAATGACAATCGTGCAATTTTCTATTTTTTTCGCCGGTTCGACGTTATATTCCGCTCGAGCATTTCGGATTTTCGTGACGACGCTTCTTAACATTTCGTAAGATTGTTCCGCGGCTTCGTCTTTCTTCTGATCGGTTTCCGGCCACGATTGCGAGATCAACAAATCGCCCGAATGCGGCAACGCCTGCCAAATTTCCTCGGTAACGTACGGCACGAACGGGTGTAATAGTCGCAAAATGCCATCACGGGCGTACAAAGTTACGGCCAATGCGCGTTTCTTTCCTTCCGGATCACTTTTATCGTTGAATTTGGTCTTAATAGACTCGATGAACCAATCCGCGAAATCATCATAGAAGAACCCGTAAGCATTGCGACCGGCAATGCCGAAATCGTACTTGTCCAAAGATTTCGTCACCTGGTCAATGGTTTGGTGCAACTTGGAGATTATCCATCGCTCAGAAAGCGATAGAGACGCGCCATTAGAAGAGGCAATCGTTTCTGACATCTTTTGGATCTCCGCGCGCTCATCGTCGCTCAAATCCTCCATGGCGAACAAGACAAATTTGCCCGCGTTCCATACTTTGTTCGTGAAATTTCTATTGCTCTTTAATCGTTCCAAACTCAAGTTCAAGTCTTGACCGGGACTGGTTCCAGTTGCCAAAGTGAATCTTAACGCGTCGCACCCGACGTCACCTATAACACCCAACGGGTCGACAACGTTCCCTAAAGATTTCGACATTTTTCTCCCTTGCTCGTCTCGAACTAAACCGTGTAAATATACTGTGTGAAACGGCAACTTACCAGTCATGCCGTAAGACATCATAATCATTCTCGCCACCCAAAAGAACAAAATGTCGTGCCCGGTTTCCAACACAGACCCGGGGAAATGTTTTCTGAAATCCGGAGTGTTTTCATCCGGCCAGCCCATTGTTGAAAATGGCCACAAACCGCTCGAAAACCACGTATCCAACACGTCCTCATCTCGGTACAAAATAATTTCCTCACCATATTTTGCCTCGGCTTGAGCTCGGGCGTCTTTGTCGTTCTTCGCCACGACGTACTTCTTGGACGCGCCTTTACCTTCGCCTTTCTTTGCATTTTGTAAATCTTCTATGCTATCGTGAACGTACCACACCGGGATGCGATGTCCCCACCATAATTGTCTCGAGATGCACCAGTCTTTGCAATCGCTCAACCAGGTTTCGTATACTTTCTCGAACCGTTTTGGGACAATTGTTAATTCGCCCGTTTTCAGCGCATTCAATGCTGGCGTGGACATCGTTTCCATTTTACAAAACCACTGCTCCGAAACCATAGGTTCTATGACCTCGCCACCTCTTTGGGATCGTGGCACTCTCGTTTCGTAATCTTCCTTCTTAATCGCCAAGCCGTCTTTTTCTAAATCTTCCCAAATTTTCGAGCGACATTCGGCCCGATCTAAGCCATCGTACGCGTGCGCGTTCGCGTTCATCGTCCCGTCTTTGTTCATGATATTGATAAATTCCAAATCACGTTTTTTACCCATATTGTAATCGTTCGGATCGTGCGCCGGGGTGATTTTCAATGCGCCAGTACCAAACTCCATGTCGACGTAGTCGTCCGCTATGACCGGAATTTTCCTCCCGTTCGTTCCGGGGACGACGCAGAATTTGCCGACAAAATCTTTATATCGTGGGTCTTCAGGATGCACTGCCACGGCGGTATCCCCGACGATCGTTTCCGGTCTTGTCGTGGCCACCGGTAAAAATTTCGTGTTATCCTCCTCATACCCTTCCAACGGGTACTTGAAATGAAACAAAAAACCAGGCTCGTCGCTATACTCAACCTCTAAATCCGAGACCGCCGTTTGCAACTTTGGCGCCCAGTTCACCATATATGACCCTCTGTAAATCAAGCCTTGCTCATGCAATCGACTGAACGCCTCCAAAACACCTTCGCTTAAGTTATCATCCAAGGTGAACCGTTCTCGACTCCAATCGCAACTCGCGCCTAAACGTTTAATCTGATTTTGAATCCTATTCCCGTATTCATTCTTCCACTTCCACGTTCTCCTCTCAAACTCCTCCCTCCCAACGCCAATTCTCGACAGACCTTCGCTTTCCAATTGCCTCTCCACGACTAACTGAGTAGCAATCCCCGCGTGATCCGTCCCGGGTAACCACAAAGTTGGATGTCCTCGCATTCGCATCGATCGAGACATCACGTCTTGAATCGTCACAAACATCGCGTGGCCCATGTGCAACGCACCGGTCACATTTGGTGGCGGCATTGGAATCGTAAATGGTTCTTTATTATCGTTCTGTTTCGGTTTAAACGCTCCGGATTGTTCCCATCTCTTATACAAAGGTTCTTCCACGTCCGTGTGCTCGAAATTCTTCGGCAAATCGCCGTGCTTTTTTCCCGGAGACACCCCATTCGCTGCGGCTGTCAGTACTCTTCGCTGTTGGTGTTGCCGCGTCGAAGCGCGCAAAATACCTCGACAACTCGTCGCTTTCGTCGCCGCGCGACACCAACCGCTCGCGGTATTTTCTCGATGCAAATGCGACGACGACAAAAGCGCCGCATCGATGCGTAAAAACGCGCGCTTGCTCATCGCTCGTCGCATTCGAACGAGTTCGCCGCTTCTCCACCACCTCGACGACGATGACGACGAGGAAGAAGCCACGCCTTCCGCTCGACGAAGTACCCAACCGCTCGGCGTCATGCAAAACTCTCTTCTTCGCTGTAAGGGATATGGAAATGCGACAACAAATTTATGAGGTTTTTTTTTTTTGAGGTTTTTTGTGGTGCTCTGCTCTTGCGCGTTGTATGCTTTCGTAGATAAAAATCAGTTTAAAGGTGATAGAAAGAAATTGTAGAGAATCAAGCGAAATATCTGCATGATGGTAGTATGTAGGTAGTGTGGGTCTCTTTTTCGTATCTGTTCGCCCGTTCTCCCTCTCGACAGAAGGCAAAGGCGAGAATTTTTGCGCGACACTCTCTTTCGCGCCTTTAGTGGAGTCGTCTGCTGCGAGTGCACCGCGTTGCTCTTCTCTCTTTTATCTGCTCGCCTGTTCCCCCTCTTCGTCGACGGAAGGCGAAGGCGCCGGGGCGAGACCAAGCGCGACGTCCAGATTCTCGATCGGGTCGTACCCTAAGAGAATGGCGGCCACGTTCTTCCTGATGACGTCGTCCGCGATTGTCCCGGGACCGTTCAACTCGAATAAAGCTCGAATCGCGTCTCGTAACTCATCTTTTTGCTCGTCGTCCAAGACGCCGTCGACGTCGAACGGTAACAGAACTGAGTCGATGACGTGGATTATGCCGTTGCAAGCGATTAAGTCGGGTTTGATGATGGTGCCTTCCGAACCGAGCGCTCGAATGGTTACATTTTGCGGGGACGACTCGATCTTCAACGGCATCACTTCGCCGAGCGCGTCTCTCAAATATCGATACGGGCCTTTTAGCTCTCTCAACTGTGCTAACGTCAGATTCGATTCGGGAACGGCGTGGTGCGCGATCAAACGCGCCTCGTATTCATCTTCTCCCCAAAGTACCGAGACGAACTCTTCGAACTCGTCGTAACCAGACCACTCCACGAGATCTTGGATGGCATCATCCGACGGCGCAAAAACCGTATCATATCTCGAATACTTTTGCAACGCATCCGTGACTTTCGGATATTGTAGAGTAACGTTAAAAAACCTCGACAAGATGGTAAGTACCATTAACGAAATGAAATGGAGTCTATTTAAACGTTCTTTATTCTTTAGGTCTTACCTCGACAGTTCTGGCGTCGTCTTTAATACGTTATACATGGTGTTGTTCTCCGGACAAGTCGCCACGGGCTCGACGAAGTTTTGCATCTCTTGGAGTGTTCCTCTTTCTTCTTGGAGCAGTTTTCGACCGTACGCGTTGTACGCGAGTCTACTCGAGAAGCGGATGCCGGATGGTTTTCTCGTGCCGCCCGTTCTGGAGTACGAACCGTACAGTCTCGCGTCGGACGAGGAGAGGAAGAAGGCCGAACACGAGAGGAGCGCGAATGCGAATGGGACGCGTTTTGCGCGCATATCTTCTTTTTTTTCTTTTGAAGAGTGCTCGTATTTTTTTGTATCTCTTAAAAATACACGACCGCCAATTTCTTTGTTTGTATCTTAAAAAATACGACCACCAGAGAGAAGAAGAGGAAGAAGAAGAAGAAGAAGACGCAAAACACGCCGCGCGATGATGATGATGATGCGCGTACCGAGCACGAGAAGAACGACCATCGTCCCGCGCGCGTCGCGGCTCTCGTCGTCGAAGAAGAAGAGATCGCCGACGCCTGCTTCGTCCAAGCTGAAGAAAACGAACGAACTGGACGTGGCGACGGGCATAGGAATCGAAAAACTTCGAACAAAAAATAAAAGCGTCGTCGGCGTCTCGACGAAAAAGGTATCGCTTCCCCCGCATTATCCGTCCGAGTATAAGCCCGGCGCAGCGGTGGTCGGGGGAGTGTTTCTTGCGACGAGTTTAGTGACGAAATATTTGACCACGGGTGAGGCGATTGGCGTGTCTGGATTGCACCGACATCCTCAAAAACCAGCTTTCTTGATCGGTTTATTATTCGGAACACAAATCCTCTTGAACGTCTTCGACTTGAGTTATTTGCTTCCAGACGGAGGGTTTCAATCGGTGCAAAATAGCGTGAGATTAGGGATTGCAGGTTGGTGTGTTGGTGTCGGGTCCGCGTGCGCGGGTGGGTGTACGTCCGGGCATGCCGTAAGCGGCATCGCACGGCTCTCGAAGAGAAGTTTGGTTGCCACGAGCATCTTTTTTATGGTCGGTGTGATTACTGCTACTGTTTTTGATACTGCCGGTGCGATGAATGTGGTGTTGATGGACTCATGAATAAGAACGTTTACGTTTGATTTGTTTTTTGATAGAATGTTTACGAACGCAGATATTATCGTTCCGTGGGTTGCGGCGGTGAGCCATACGTTATTCGCTACGGCAATATTGGCATTGAAGTTTACCTCGATTGCACTTCCGTTCATATCGATCGTCGCAGGTTTGTACTTGTATTACAGATGTGTCACTGGAACAGACTCCTGGGAGGAAAATTTTGAGCGCATGTGTACGATAAGAGAGACAGAGACAAAAGAAGAGAAACAACAACGCATTTACGAAACGTATCACGTGGAAAAGGAAAAAGCACTACCTCCCATTGATCTTGTTTCACGGGGAGCTTTTATTTTGTGTGCCTTTGCGTGGGGTTTTTTTGCCATCGCTGCCGCAGAAGCCGAGAGTGCCTTTCACACGTCAAAACTTCTTCTCGTTTGGCTTTCAAGTTTGGCATTTTTTGCCGTCGTCACGCTCATTGGCGCATATGGAGAAAATGAAAGGATTCGTAAGTGCACGAAATCTGTCGCGAACTCCGTTTCGGGATCTTTATTTGGATTATCGCTTTGCGTAGGCCGTATGTTTGATCCAGCGACAGTATCTGCCTTTCTTTCAGTGACCAAAAATACGTTCGACCCGAGTTTGATGGTGTTTCTTTTTGTCGCGTTAGCTTTTTCGATTCCCACGTTTGCGTATATAAAAGGTTGGAAATCCTGGAACGAGAGAGAGTCCGAGTACCAAGACAAAGGCTTGCAACTGAAGCGTTCTTTCTTTGGAGACGAGCTCGCGCAACCAGATAAACCAAACCAGCCTTTTGAATGGCGAGTTTTGGTCGGTGCCTCGATTTTTGGGGTTGGCTGGGGTCTAGCGGCGCTATGTCCGGGCCCAATGTATGGAAATCTAGGCGCTGCCGTATTCGACCGTTCACTTCGATTCGACAAAGGCATCGGTCTCTTCTTCGCGATGTTTCTCGCTGGCCAAACGCTCTTTCGAACTTTAATGCACCTGTTAAATAACGACGGTAAGATAAACTCGACGATTATTCTTGAAAATAAGAAAACACTTGCGCGTTTGGATAAAGCAGACACGCTCGAAGAGCTTCGTGGTCAGCTTTCGAAAGCGCTCGGGCACCCCTCCGGGGAGAATGTCGAAAGTTTGGCGTATTCGGAAGGCGATCGCTCCATCATACCTTTAACCAGCGACGATGATGTGCTCGTGATGTACGCGACTTGGGAATCTGAGAAGACGTCGAGAGATCGTAAGGCGCGTCTTAAGTTTTTCGTGCACAAAAAGGGAGAAGAGCCGCCCCCTAAAGAAGCCAATCGTATGGCACCGCATGGCACAGAGAAGAAAGAATAAGCTTTCTACGTTTTAATGGAGTTTTAATAATAATAAATACATGTTATAAATTACACACAGATCCTTTAATGACTGTAGAATTTTCATTATAGCAGTATACTCGCTCAAAAGACGAGATAGGAGTCATCGAGCTCGACGCTCAAATCGTTCAAATCAACGTTATCGGGCAAATTGTTAAGAGACAAAATTTCCTCGTCATCGTCACCGAAAGCGTTCGCGTTGAACAAAGGATGTTCGTTCGCAACCGTCGTGGGAGAACCGTTACTCGAAGCTCCATTCGCATTAGCCGAATCAGCCGCGATTGCTTTGTTAATCTTCCCAATCTCATGCGCGCGAAGTAAATCCTTGAGCGAATTTGATTTCGTGAGTTTCAAACCGAGTGGCAACTTCGGCGCTGGGCCGCCTCCGGCGGCAAAGTTTTGTTGTCCCCCTTGCTGATACAACGCAGCAGATCTTCCAATTGCGTTCGGATTTTGGTAGTGCAAATGCGAATTGTGATGCTGTTGTTGATGCTGCGGATGATACGGATGCGATCTGTGCACCGGGGACCCGTTCAATCCCGTCGTCGTCGGGAACTGTGGCATCGATTCAACTCGATGTAGGTGACCTTGCTGCTGAGGATGCTGAGGATGCTGAGGATATTGCTGATACTGCTGCATGTTAGGAGGCACGTGGTGGTATTGCTGTTGTTGTTGCTGAGGAGGATGTTGGTAATATACGACGCGTCCCGTTTGGTCAATATAAGATCCGTGTTGAGATTGTTGTTGATAATAATATTGTTGTTGATGATGATGATGATGATGATGATGATGGCCTCCCGGTCCAGGCGCGGGGAGAATGTGCGCCGGTTTGATCGCTAGACGTCGTTGTTGCGCATTTGACTTCGCCAATTTCGCACTTTGTCCTTTTGGCAAGACACCCACGTGTTGTTGTAACGAAGGCATGCGAGCCATTGGATTGTGCGGCTGCTGCGGTTGCGGCTGTTGTTGCGGCTGTTGATACTGAACTTGTTGCGGCTGCTGCGAATGATGCTGCTGTGACTGCTGCGATTGATGCTGGTGGTGATATTGTGGTTGCAGCTGTTGGTACTGAACATGTTGTTGTTGTTGTTGTTGTTGTTGTTGTTGTTGTTGTTGCGACTGCTGCTGGTACTGTTGCTGCATCGGCCGTTGTTGCGGGTGCAGAGGAACTAACTGATTGAGTCGATGGAGTTGATCGAAAGACGAGCTAAGTTGGGCGTTCGAAGCCGCCGCACTCCAAGATCTGTTCCCGAACTTTCGCTGCGATCGTTTACCTTTTGTCTTCGACGGCACTTTGACAACCGCTCCGTTAAATTCGTTGATGGCGGTGTTACCAGTACCATCGGTCTTGTTGGCCTCTTCGCTCCCCGACGCCTTCAAATGCATCATGGTATCTTCGTCCGAATCATCCGAACCGTTGTTTCTGCTCTGTTCTACCCTCATCGGTCTTGGACCTAAAATTCTCTTTTTGCAAGGCATAATTCCTGATCGTCTCAGCACTTCTGACATCTTCACGTTTCCGGAATCTCTCAACATGTTTCGCACGCAGTGTTGCCACAAATTCGCCGAGTTTTGACGAGCTAAAGGAATACGAATCACGTCACACACGCCCTCGCGAATGGCGCGAACGACGACGTCTTCTTCATCTTCTTCATGTTGATGTTGCTTCGTCGCGGCGTCTTCTTCTTCGCTATTGTTATTGTTGTTATTGTTGCTACTGTTTTCGTTTTCGTCGTTGGCAGTGGTTGCGGCGTCATTCATATCTGCATTATCGTTGTTGTTACTGTTATCCGCGTCCTCCTTCGCTGCCGCCGCCACCACCGTATTCTTTACTGGAGCTGCTAACGATCGCAAATGAATAGCGTCTAACCGTTCCACGGTGTTCCCTTCCTCTTTCGCGGCTAACGTTTTCGCTTCATTTTCCGCCTTATCCTCATCTTCGTCTCTTTGCATTAAAACCACTGGAACTTTTGCGCACAATTTCCTCAAAGTCGTCTTAATATCCGTTTTCTTCTCGATATTCGTCGTGCTCCCGCCTCCGCTATCGTCAGAAGGTTGACTCTTGTTACTCGCGTCGGCATTCTCTTCTTTGTTGTTGTTGTTGTTGTTGTTGTTGTTGTTGTTGTTGTT
>MDSZ01225345.1_pt1 | contig 29802 bp, 37 predicted proteins | sample 811201 | NCBI WGS metagenome assembly MDSZ01 (sample SAMN05326647, study PRJNA326480) | marine metagenome | isolation source: seawater | place: Indian Ocean: North | collected 2010 | reverse complement strand
CTGAAGCGGGCATCTGGAAACTCGTCCACGGACGACTCCGACATCACGACTGCGCTCTCCTCTGACGCCTCCGGATTCAACACAAATGTGGCCCTGGCAGTCACCGGTACTGGATTCACCTTCACCGAGGCGAATGTGGGCTCTACCCTGTTTGATGGCGGGGTTAGTGCAGGCAGCGTCTTGCTTGATGCGGATCTTCTGACCTCCGCTTCCGCAACGCAGAGCATCTACATTGACTACAAGGCACTGCGCGTTGATGTGTCTGATCAGGCGGGAAGCCCTGCCCTGGTTGAGATCAACAGCACCGCCGATGTCACGACAAAGCTGGGCAAGATCTCGACCAGCAACCCGCTCGCATTGGCAGCCTACTTCGCTACGCTCCAGTCCCCTGGAACCACGGTCAAGTGCCTTGGTGTCAGCGCAACGAGCACTGCCCAGCCTACTGGAACGACTGCTGCCTACACGACGGCCCTGAGCTACCTGGAGGGCCAGGATGTCTATGCGCTGGCCTGCCTCAGCGCAGACCCAGCAGTTCAGGCACTCTTCAAGTCCCACGTCACTGCGATGTCGGCACCTGCCAACAAGAGTGAGCGCATCGCCTTCGTCAGTCAGGATATGCCTACGCATGTCACGGCGACCCTGCTGAGCTCCGGCACTGGTGGAAACACTACCGCGGAGTTCTTTAGCGGCGCAAAGAATAAGTCGTTTACCACAAACGTCGACTTTGCCCTCAACGCTGCGCTGACTACCGCCTTGGCTGACACGAGCAATCCTGATGACCTCATCCTTGTCGTTAGCGCCAAGTCCTCTTCGACGGATGCTCCACAGGTTGCCAACGGCGTCCTGCCCATCAGATACGGTGTCCGCATCGATAAGACCGCAACGACAAGCGCACACGCAACGGACTCCGCAAAGCTGATTGTCGTCACTTCCGATGTGGATTCCGTCGGGACGGCCTGGGACAGCCTTGTCAACGTGACCTGGGCGCTCTACAAGGCTGGCGCCGCACTGTCCACGACCGCGCAGAAGGCCGCCGCAGTGGCAGACCTTGGCTCTCAGTTCGCAGACAAGCGCATGTTCTTGGTCTGGCCCAACAGCGCCAACGCCTCCATCTCGGGCTCCGACACGGTTGTCGGTGGAGAGTTCCTGGCCGCTGCCTGGGCAGCCAAGGTCGGCTTCGAGAAGGCGCAGACGCCCTTCACCAACACCAAGCTGACGGGCTTCAGCGGTCTCAGCAACTCCAACACCCTGTTCTCTCGGTCGCAGCTGGACTCGATTGCTGGGGGCGGTGTCTGGATCACGGTTCAGGACAGCCCCGCATCGGCGCTCAGCTGCCGCCATCAGCTGTCCACGAAGGTGGATACTCTCCAGAACAGAGAGCTCAGCATCACCAAGACGGTTGACCGGGTGGCCAAGCGCCTTCGTCAGGTCCTTGAGCCGAAGGTTGGCCCCTTCAGGATCACGCAGTCCTACTTGGACACTCTCGGTGTCATCACACAGGGTGAGCTGACCAACTTTGTCGAGACTGGGGTCATCACTTCTGGCAAGGTTAACTTTGTCGAGGTGGATAGCTCGAGCGCTGACACTGTCAACATTCAGGTCATCATCTCGGTTCCGTTCCCCGCCAACTACATCGCCCTTACCCTGCAGTTCTGATCCAATGAAGTCATTCGCCTCCAGCATGCAGAAGTTTGCGCAAGACGGGATGGTTGCCCAGCCATCTCCGGCGCAGGTCTATGCAGCAAAAAAGGCTGAGAATGAATACTTGGCCGAACTTAAAAGGCAGTCGCCTGCGGGCTACGCAAAGGCAGTAGCCGGCTCGATTACAGCACCCCTGCTGTTGCCGAGTCTGTTTAGTCTGAGCAACCTCAATGAGGATCGCGTCAACCGACACATCAACTCGGTTTACATCAGCGAAGCCCTGCAGCGGCGGTTTGAGTTTGACCCAAAGAAGTCGCGGGGGATCGCGGCCGCGATTGTGAACTCGGCGTACGATAATCCGATCACGGAAGATGTGAGCGCAAGGCTGGTCAACCTTAAGTTTGACCTCGCCAAAGACATTGCCAACAACGCTGCGCCTGGCGTGGACAAAAAAAGAGGGGAGCGAATCGTTGCGGATGCGGAGTCTGTGATTCAGCAGCACTTGAATCGAGAGGGCCTCGGCGAAGCTGTGGCCAACAAGACGCCAGCCCAACGATTCAACACCTTCGATAGGTACTTGGATACCTTCAATAAGAGTCTCCATCGTGAGATAGAAGGGTATCCGCAGTTCCGTCCCGAGATCCCCCATAGCTTCAATGCAGACTATGCCATGGCTCTTCGTGAGCTTGGCGAGGGGATCTACGAGAGAAGGACTGGCAAGAAGCTCACTTCGGCTGCGGCCGCAATCGACCTGGTCTCAAAAGCAATCGGTAACTCAATGAAGGCGGGTATTCCGCTTGCCGCAATCTCTGGTGGCCTTGCAATCGCAAAACAGCGCAGGGCAGCAAGGGCTTTCCGTGACACGCAGCAAGAAGATCGCCGTCCTCCATCGATATGGGGCGAAGTATGATTGACGTGATCTACAGTGCCATGATCTCGGAGCTTCAGAAGATTGCAACCGAGGGACAGGATACTGCTCTACAAAACCAGTCTGCCGATGTGGAGTCAACCGGAGAGATCTCTCCAGCTGTCAAGAAGATCTTTGGGATGAAGGAGCTTACCCGAATCCGGCAAGCAAAAGATGAGAAGGGAAAGCCAGCAAACTCAGCGCATAGTTCTCCAGTGATAACAGATCGAGAAGCGGCTCAGAAGATACACGATGCCGGAAAGCAAGAAGGCAGACAGGAAGGGTACCAGACCGCTGCACGCGAAGGTGTACAGCACGCAGCTGCGGTCGGCAAAAAATCATACGACCGTGGGTATCAGTCTGCCGCTCGTCAGGGTGTTGAGATCGCTGCCCAATCCTATATGAAGGGCCGTAATGCCTGAACAGGGAGAATTTTAAGATGGCTACAACTGCTGATTGGGACTTCTTCAACAGAAACGTCCAGTCCGGACTGCTTGAGGGTCGATACCTCAACGCAGCGTTCACTCTGATTGCTGCGGGGCCCCCAAGGCTGGCTGCAATCAATGGTGCTGACCCCACCTCACCCAACGCTTCTGTTGCTTTCCCAATCGGGGTGGTGCAGAACTTCAACGTCGGGCAGAGCTCTCAGGTTCTTCGCCTGTTCGAGATCGGCTCTGAGCGGAGCTACTTCATTCGCGGCCGCACGATGGGCACTATGGGTCTGGGCCGCGTCATGTATCACGGACCCTCTCTGCTGCGTGTTCTCTACGCATACCTCAGCGGAACCACGACCAACGGCGATGACATTACTTCGCTGTATGAGGGTGCATCTGAGCAGATTGCGAGCCTGAACACCAACAGCACATCTGGAAACGGGAAAGGGAATCGCTACAACAACATTCCGGGCACAGAGAATATCTGGCTTGATCTCGCGTCAGATGTCTTCTCTCAGCCAATCGGTCTGATGATTCTCATGCGGGACAGCAACAACGACACTGTTGGCGCGTTCTACTTTGAGTACTGCCAGATTACCAACCATGGATTTGCGGCCGATTCCGGGGGTACAATCCTCTCGGAAAACGTCAGCATCATGTTTGAGCGGGCGGTGCCGATCTCCAGTGTGGATGTTGTTGGTCTTGTCAGCAACAGCGACAGCATCTCCAACATCATCAACGGGGACGCCATCGGCTCCGCAAGCTGATTCAGTCACCGACACTCGATAGGGCGGCCGGGGGCATCTCCTCGGCCGCTTCTTCTATGTCACCACGAGAAGGTTTGGGAATGCGACTTTTCCGCACTATGGAAAAGTCTGGGGACATCTCCCAAGTACCCACTCGATCCCCGACAAGGACGTACATTTTTGCCAACAGGGTCGAGCCGTTTGCAAATGGCAAGAAGTCCTGCCACCCAGCGTATGGCGGAAATGTGGCAAAAAAAGAGCGCAGCCGGTCCTGGTTTAGCTTCAGCGCAGACATGTCAATGTCTACGTCGAAGCCGGGCGCAAACCCTACCGTTTCTTTTTCCAGGCAGTCCGGCAGCGCCAAGTAGTCCTCTGGGCGAAAAAGACTCACTTCTTCTCACTGTCCATTGCCTTCCAAAAGGCGACCAGGGACTCGAACATTGCGGAGTTGGTGACGATGCTGTCGTCGTTGGTCCTTCTCTTGAGCTCTTCTTTCTTGCGCTCCCAGAATGCGTTGAGCGAGTCTGGGAGCTTTACACTGATCTGTTTCATGCAGTCATGGTATCACAGGATGCTTTCCAGGGCATCCAGCAGATCCTGCATGTTCTTGGCCGGCATTGAGTATGGAACGCCTTCCTCAAGGACGGTGATCGTACCCTCTTGGATTGAGAAGTCCTTCTTCGCCAGGAACAGCTGAAGAAGCAGCAGCCCGATCTTCTGGCTGCCTGACTCGCACTCCAGATCGTTCGATGTCTTGACGCCCTCTGGGAGAATGTCCCTGGCAGACATGGGGGTCAGGTAGTCGACAACCCCTTGACCCTCAAAGTAGACCTTGACGCCATTGGCTTTCACTCGAACCACGACGCCCTTGTTGTCGCCGTCTCTGACGATCGTGCCGTCAAAGAACAGTTTCTGTTTCATATTCTCTCCTTGTGGTATATGTGCTGATGGGCGATTATCTTATGCGGATACAGAAGTAGTTTTTTCAGGAGGCAGCAGTGTCAGGATTCATGAGTGGAGTCGGATCAGGAGTGGCTGAGAATCAGAAAGTAGGAGGCGCGTCCAACCCAGAGATGGCTGCACGTCTTGCTGCCCTGCCACCGGAAGAGCTTCAGAAGGCGCTTGCACAGGTCGAGCGCAAAAACCGAGAAGCTGATGAGCTCCGGGCGGAGTTCGAGGCCCTGATCGCTGCAGAGAAGTGGGAGGCGCCAAAGCCACTCAAACTTGCCTCGTACGAGGAGTTGATGGAGTGGAAGTCCGACTACGACCAGAAGGAACTTGAGAAGCAGAAGGAAGAGGAGAGCAAAAAGTCCAAGCAGATGGCAATGGCCGTCGGCATGGATCACCCGCTGTACAACCCCATCTCTGACACTGCTCGTCGACTGCGCCTTGAGGAAAATGTCTCTGACATGGACTTCGACGAGATGGTGTTCCTGGGTCATTGCGACCAGACCGTCAACATCCGAAAGAACTTTGTTGTGGTGTTCCGTACACTCAGCACGCATCACGGACTGTGGCTTGAGGTCATGCTTGGAAGTGCAGAGCGCACTACGGAGCAGCATCTCCGACACTGGTTCTCTCTTCTTCAGGTCGCTGCATCCGTCCAGTCCATCAACGGAAAGGCAATCGGCGGCGATCTCTCCAAGTTCACAAAAGAATCTCATCGACAGGACTTCATTAAGGCCGTCAACTCCCGGATGGAAGTTCTGGGACGTATGCCTTCCGCGCTGACGGATGACCTGATCGTGAACTACACATGGTTCAGCGGACGCGTTCGCAAGATGCTGTCGGATGACGTTTACGAAAAAGTGGGAAACTGATTGAGCGTCCCATCAGCTGGGCAAGAGCAGAGCTTCTCTACGAACAGCTGAAGGGGCGCAGCGACGTCAATCCGCTTCAAGAATGCTTGGTCATTCTGGTCCACCTCCGCAAGCAGAGAATCAAGCTGCGCGAGATGGAGATCGTTGCCGTTGCAGGGATTCGCGCAGAGAACAAAGACTCGCTGCTGGGGCTGCTGGACTCTTACAGAAACATGCTCTTCCCTGGACAGGAAGAGGCAGACCGCGGGCCTACAGAGGAAGAAAAAGCCAAGCAGGCACTCGCGGAAGAAAGCAAGAAGGTGTACCTGGTCAAGCCTTATGATAAGGTTACAGACGAGACTTGGAAAGAAATGGCGAAGAAGGGCGGCGACGCAGCCTTCATTGCGCATCGAGAGCTTCGTCAGCGACAACGATTCAAATCCCGACTATTGAAAAAAGGAAAGACAAAAAATGATTGAGGAGATCATCCAGCAAGCCATGCTCGACGAGCTTTCAAAGATTGCCTACTCAGTCGGTACAGGGATTACCGCGCCGCCTAAAACACGAATGCCCAAGATGCCGGGGCCGATGAAAAAAAGACCGGCCGTGATTGGTCGGTACCAGCCCGCCCCCACCAAGGAACAGACACCAGGCATGAGCCTGAGTCAGAACCCTGGTGAGGGGGCGACTAAGAGCTACTTGACGTAGCCCAGTCGCCAAGTCAGCTCGTCCTTGAGCCTGAAGGCGGTGTCGGCCGCCTTGGAGATTTCCCCAACCACTTCGATGCCATCCCGAATCGTTCCGAGGATAGAGGTCGGCTTGGGGTTGAGGTCAACGCCGAGGAGTTCCCCCCTCTCCAACGCCTTCTCGACGGTCTTGATTTCGATCTCGTCGAGGATAGCCGCCCGCTCCCGCGGAGACATGTGCGGCCACGAGGATGCGATGGCGACCTGCATCTCTGACGAAAGGCGATTAGCCTTGCTCTTCTTGGCCTTCTTCTTGGCCTTCTTGCTCTTCTTGCTCTTCTTGGGGGCATCGGTCTCTGCTTCCGATGCCTTCTTCTCAGCCTTCTTCTTGGTCTTCTCCTTCTTGGGAGTCTCGGTCTCGAGCTTCGCGCTCAGGTCGGCGATCACATCGCTGACCTCCTTCAGGATCTCGAGCACGCTGTCGACTTCCATCTCAGGGATGTCGGCTCCACCGGTGAGATCCTTCAGATCATCGCCCAGCTGAATGCCGATAAGGTCGCCGTTGCGGACGAACTTGACGTTGCTACGGATCATTGCTGCGATCATTCCCATTCTCTTTTCTCCTTTGCAGGGCAGACTTTACCCTCATTACTCTTATACAAGTATCTACCTTGTATTTTCACTCTTTCTCGCACTCATCTCTTCCTGTGCTATTCTTTCTGAGTCCTCCTGTGACCATCCTTGATGCATGAGGGACTTTACCCTTCTACGGTACTTCTCTTGTTGAACTGCTTCGTTTATCTCTTTCTTGATCATCTTTTCGCTCCGATTTGGGTTTGTAGGATATTGGTTTCTGCGCCGGCGCAGCGAATCTCCAATATCCCTCGCCGTCTCTGCTCAGATATTTGTTCTCCTCTGGGTGTACACTGAACATCCGGTAATCGTGTCGGCCGTCATCTGGAATGAACTCTCCTGACGACAGCGCAAGATCTCGGCTTCCTGTCACCTCAAACGAGACCACGGTTTTGCCGTCGAAGTGGACAAAGAAAGGGCCTCGCATTTACTGAACCCACTGACACTTTAGGCAGCGTCGACTCTCGTATCTCCCAACGTTTTTCGGATACACGCATCGACCCCCGGCCTCCTCGCACGGACTAATGCAGCTGTGCGCCACATACTCCGGTTTTCGAACCACCGCGTACTCTAAGGCACCAAGCTGGTCCCAGAACTCGTCCGTCATGTTGACTCCTCCTCCGTCTTGTACTGTTTCGATAAATTCGCGTGCCCAGGCAATAAAACCCGATACTTCTCGCTGCGCTTCGGACCTGCCTGCGGAAAGTTCTTTATTTTTCATCTATTTCTCTTTTTCTTTGTTATATTTTACGCATGAGACTTCTTGCGAGCCTCTTGGTAGACATCGTATGGGATGTTTTTATCTGTCTTTTTTTGGTCAGTTTGGTTCTCCACTTTGACTTCAGCCTGGCTTTTCTGCTTGCCATTCCGGTCATTTTAGTGATTCGTTGGAACCTGTTCATTCTTCTTCGATAGGTCTCGAATGTAAGGAACTGCCCCTCTTTTTTCTTTTTTCGGGGTACCCGCCAACAACCGACCCCCCACCTTCTTCTACAAACCGATTGCACAAGATGCGGAGACGAGCGGGGGACTTTTCCCAGCCGATCTCTTTCGCTACCAAGGGCCAAGACAGGCTGTGCTTGTTTCTTATTGCGATGGCCATCATAAGACGCATGTTGTAGGCGTCGGTCGGTCTTGGTGGCTTGACTTTGCGCTCAACCTTGAGGCCATGTTTCTTCACCAAAGACCGGACGCAGCACGCACTTACGCCGAAACTGTCTCCAATAGATTGCCACGATTCCCCCAAAGCGAACCGTTCGGCTGCGGATTTAAGTTCTGGGTATGTCCATGCGCGTCGGCTCATTTTACACAGACTACCACGCTCTGGTGATTATCCAGCAGGTGCATAGGAATGCATAAAAGCTCCACCGAGGCCAGGGGAAGTTCGGGTGTTTTAAGGGGGCGCCGTTTTGTCGTAGAGCCTCGACATACTTGTATTTTGGCCCACTCAAGTACATGGTATTCAACCCATAGTGGAAGAAACACAGCAACCACAGTGGGATAACGAACACCCACGCAAGGATGTCCACAAACTTCAGGATGTCTTCCATTCTCTTTCTCCTTATCTGACAGGGGGAGCGGTCATTCCCCATCTTGTGTTGATCACCTCAAGAATCCCCTTGAGCGTCGAAGCTCCGCCTTCTCGGAACCCTCGTGTATTGACCCATGAGAAGAAGGGCTTTCCGTGCCATGGATGTGGGTACAGGAGGGCCTGATACTCATCATCGATGATCAAGAACACATCGTGGAACCGGTAAAGCACCCCTACGATGTTGTTCAGCCGCCATGAGTCGACGATTCTCTTGAGCATGGGATCATCATGAGCGGTCAGCGCTCCCAAGGAGCGCATCATCTCGATCGCCTGCCGGATAACATCTGGGTCCTCAGACTCCGTGTACAGAGCGTAGAGCTGAGGATACTCATCCTTAACCGTGATCTTCATTTCTTAGACGCAAGACTCAAGAAGCGATGCAAAGATGATCAGCGCCATGAAGGGAATCATCACCATGATTTGGGCGATGATAGAATGGCCATATACGGCCATGGAGCGCTTAATCAGGCTGTCGGAAACCAGCCATCCGTCGTATTTTTTATCACTCATCTCATCTCCTTTAGTTTTTTCTCTTTCTGAGTTTTCTTGAGCTTCTTGAACAGGAGCTCTTCTCTAAGTGCAGCGCTTTTGCTGCCCGCAATCCAGGAGGCCTCTAAGAGAACCGGCAGCCTCCCGCGGACATACTTTGCGCCCTTGCCGGCATTGTGCTTTTCTATTCGAGCAGCGACGTCAGTCGAAATTCCGCAGTACAGACTGTCGTCAGCGCATCGAACAACGTAGACATGCCAGTTCAGAATTTTCTTTGACATTGAACGGTGGTCTCATCATACCCAGACTGCCGTCGGCCTGAGACAGAGACGATCTTACCATTTTCGGCCAACTCTTCGTCGTGGTTTTCTGCGTCAGACCAAGCCTTGAGCGTGATGTGACACTCGCCTGTATCGGTGATCTCCCCTGGAGAGCCCTCGACCACTGCCGTGATGCTCACACTGACACGGTCGGCGCGCATTACCGCGCAGGGGACTGTCCGAAAACGCTCAATTTTCTCTACGGTTATTTTGTACACCTTCTCATTCTCCTTCTCTTGATTGAATGCCCGAGGCGGGACTCGAACCCGCACTCCCATACAGGAAGAGGATTTTAAGTCCCCTGCGTCTACCAATTCCACCACTCGGGCAAGGGGAAGTTGAGGTGGCAGGACTCGAACCTGCGATCGCCTGCGTCCTGCCCACCCCGGTTTCCCGGCGCTCCGCTAGCGCGTCTGCCTTCTGACTTTCACCCCAGAATGGACCCCCTGGGACTTGAACCCAGGACCGACCGGTTATGAGCCGGGTGCTCTGACCAACTGAGCTAGAGGTCCTCATTGTACTCCGCGAATCAACTCTTCTTGGCAAGTGTCACAGTAGCTGCGCTCATGATCGCGATCATCGCGCAACTGGCCGCACCACTCGCAGAAAGACGCGACCCGTAGAATAAAGAACTCACTTGTCCTCCCGGTGTTACCGTTGTACACGCTGCCTTGGACAGCTTCGAGCTCTGCTCCGCAAGGTACGGAAAAAATATCACCGTCCCCACATCCTTCGGGCAGGTCGTGTTTTTCTCTGCAGACGGGGCACTTCAGGCTGCGCTTCTTCATCGGTTACCGTCCCTGTAAACGATCTATCAGGGTCTTCAGTTTCTCGATCTGTTCGGCGTACTCTAATATAATTGACTGAGCATCGTCCGCGACAGCCTGGCGTCGGCGGCGCTCATCTATAAGCTCGCGGTGCAGCTCTCGGTTTATTGTTCTCAGCTCTTCCAGCCGCGCATCCATCTCTGGGGAGAGGGGTGCTTCTTCTTTGTCATTTTGTGTACTCATTCTCTCTCCTCTGTACAACAAGATCAGACGGAGTAGGACCAGTGGGACTCGAACCCACGACCGTCAGGTTAAAAGCCTGTTGCTCTACCAACTGAGCTATGGTCCTATAAAAAGAGTGGGGAGAAACCCTCAACCTCCCCACCGGGGCACAACCGTATAGCTCAGAAGAACTGGGTAAAAGGAGAAAAACCCCACTCTTCTGTATGTGCCTTCCCTGCAGCGACAGTGAGCGCCTTGCCTGAGCGCTGCTATTGCTGCGTCTTCCACTCCCCTGTCCTGATGCTTTGAGCAATCTTCTGCGCCTTCTTGGCACGGACAGTAGCGCCGGGGTTAGCCCGGTCGATCCAGTCAGCAATAAGATCGGCCGTTTGCTTTTCGCGCTCTGCAACAGCCTGTGCGATTTTATTGTCGTTCTGTCCACCGGGCGTCGACCCCTTCATCATCGTAATGAAGGATACCATTTTTGCCTTGTCTGAGATGGACTTGATGTCCTCTACGGCGATTCTTTCCAGTTCTTGGATGTTGAATTGCTTTTCCGTATTTTGCACGCTACCTCCAGTGCGCCCTGTAGGACTCGAACCTACGACCCGCGGCTTAGAAGGCCGCTGCTCTCTCCATCTGAGCTAAGGGCGCTGAACTCAGTTCTCAATCTTAGTGTCGACTGCCCAGGGAGCAAGCATGAAGGGCAAGCTATCATTGACGGCCAACATGAATAACGTCAAACTTGAGATAAACGCCTTTCTTGTTTTTTGGCGGTTTGGCTTCATTTCAAGGATGATCGCCAGCGTGTTGGCTTCTGCCATCATGTCGTTGATGATTGCCCCAAGGTAGTCCAACCGGATCGGATGACCTTTGGCTCGGGCCGAGTCGAGCTTGCGCACAGCAAACTCGATGAAGTCCAAGACTCCCAAGACGCCCTTCTGTACGTTCTCAAGAGGGGGGTCGTTATCGATATCCTCTAAACAGCGCCTTGTCTTTTTAATCTGCTTACGTAGCTCTCTCATTCTCTGCTCCCTGCTCAAATCCTTACTCATTCTTTCTTAGAAAGCAAACTTAAAGGCATTGGCCGTGAAAAGATCTCCACAAGCTCCAATGTTTCGGCCACCTCGGGCTGCGCCATCAGCTGGTATAGCGCATCCCAAGGCAGCGTTACATCGCCCAGGCTTGTGGAGAGGGTAACCCCGCCGTAATCAATACTGGTCGGGGTCGACGTCAATCGTCCGTTGATCTCTGTCACGATCTCCATATCTGCTTCTCCACGTCTGGGTGAGTGAACCCAGTAAGTCTATCCGTCCCGGCTCTCCGGTGATAGCTTTTTGCGCGGAGCTCTTCAACAAGTAGATCGCAAACAGCGAGGTCACGGCAGCGATAAACAGGAAGTCCAAGAGGATGAACATCCCGTCTACCGTCCGCGACAACTTACTCGACAATCTGGGCAAAGTGCTTGTGGATCATGGGATTGTAATCCACAATCTTTGATGGATTGCGCTTCTTTACAGCATACGTCGCCGCGTTGTAGAGCGACCACAAGTTACGATCCTCAAACACTTCGAATTCCGGGTTCTGCCACTGCTCCAAGGCCGTCTGAAACATGCGGCTCTTAAGAATGTTGCGGCCGCGCATCAGGCCAAGAATCTCATAGCCCTGATCGTTGGTGATGAGATGCTGCTCGAGCATCGCGCGGAACAGGATCTGCTTTTTGTACTCGGCTTCCGCGCTGACCGATACCTTTTCCAGCATGGACATCAGCGCCGGCCACACAAACCGCGTGTGCTTGTGTGAGATGGTGAACGCATCCCCACTTACACACATGTTCGTGCAGTAGAACACGGACATTCCTGCGGCGATCTTTGCCCTGACCGACTTGTCATAGCTGTTGGCAATGAGTACCGTAAACGGCGTCATTGGATCCTCGCCCCGCAGCGCCTCAAACTGCAGGACGCCAAGCATCTGGCTCTTCTTCTTGTTGAGGTGAAAGCCCTCTGCCTTCAGGGTTCGCCCCTTCCGGAGGAAGTGCTCCGTCACGGCGTTGTACATCTGTTCATTGCCGACCGGGCAGTAGGTCCGGGTTTGCTGCGGCAGAGGAACGGCTTTGGGGCCAATATCGTCCAGCTTCAGCTGGAACTGGGGGTCTCGTACTGATGCTACCATTGGTAGTATTCTCCTTTCTCTTGCTTGATGAGCCCGTGGATCCCTCTGGGGAGGGCATAAGCCTCTACGACGCCGGGACTCAGCGCGTCGCAGACGGTGTGTTCATCTCGAAACATCCCCATGTGTTCACATCGATGAACACGCTGGGATTTGATCACCAGCGCGGATGGGCCGGATGTTTCTGAGTGCAATGTCTTGACTGTCATCGGTGTCCATTCGTAGACAAGGATGACGGTGTTCAGGTGGGACCGATGGGCTTCGCATGCGGACACCAATGCATCAATGGGGTCTGCACAGTTGATTTGCTCACCGACAGCATAGGCGAGCGTGTCGGAGTCCTCCGAGAAGAACACCAGCGGCCCGGACACTGCCTGGGGCCAGCTCAATCCCGCATAGTTGTCCATCACCTCGTCCAGACTGTAGTCTGTGCCGAGGGCCCTGTTCTGCGACTGAATCAGTCTGGCAGCAGAGATTCTGTCCAGTTCCCCACAGTCGAACATCTCGGCGAGTTCTCGCATCTGACTCATTGCGTGCCACGCAGAGATGACGGAGATGTCTACACATTCGTAAACCTCCGATAGGTACTCAAGCACCGAACCCGTGGCCGGGTATAGACCGATGGTCGTCATTACCAGTCCCCCTTGGCAAGAATGTCAGCATGTGGAAGGCCCGTGAGCTTGTGCTCACGATCAACCGCATCCCAGATCTCCTGTAGAAGCTCCTCCGGTGGCGCAAACGCCTTGATTAGCTCCTTTCCCTCCATGTGCTCCTCTGGGAACGGGAGCAAAGAGATCTCAGCAACTGGGAGGTTTGTGCCGGCGATCGTAAAGGGCGTGTCCAGGCCGAAGGAGACGATGTCTGACTTAATGGTGTAGAGAACACTGTCGCTTTTGGGGCTGTCGAGCCATACAAGTATGATGTCGGCATCCACAACCGCGTCCCCAATTTCTGCCAAGAGGTCGAACGGGCAGATTGGCCCCTCTTGCACACGACTGAGGTCGTAATCAAACAGGCTGATATCCGACAATATGGTCCATCTCGGCCCTCCTTGCCACTCAGACATCGTATTGAACAGATCGCCAAACCCGTCGTCAACATCGAGTGCGGATATCCGCTCAGGCAAGCAGGATAGAGATGATGAGTTGTCCTGCATCTTTGTCCATAGACGCTGTGCGCTGAGGGGATCAATCGCCCCGTCTTCGACTTGACGCAAGAGATCAAGGACTCTCTGTGTGATGCCCCAGTACCGAACATCGACGTCCGTGAATCTGTCGAGCTCGGACTCATGCAATCCCTCCCGGATGAATTCGTTCACCCAAAGTATGGACATTTCCGGAACACGATCAGGGTTTTCCATGGTTGCTCCTTTTTGGTATGTGGTGGTACTGTCTTTCTTATGCGTGAAATCTAAAAACCTTTTCATGGGGCCTATTGGCGATGTTTCCGGTCATCTCCAGCCTGAGAAGGTCAGCAATGAAGCTGATCTACACAGACAATCCGACAATCAAGAGCACTCAGGGAGTGACCGCGTACGACATCTCATCCTGCTCTTGGCGGCCGATGTCTGATGTTCAGATGACCCAAATCGAGGTCCGGTCACCAGACTCACACGAAAGGGCGACAAAGCTGTGTGCTTATGAGAACAAGCTCTTCGAGACGGCCGGATTGGCAGACATTCGCTACACCCTGCTTGTCGGTCCGGAAGATGAGCAAGATGCCCGCCGTTTGTTTCGCGTGATGATTCTCAGGGGGATTGTGATGCCGGTAGACGGTAGAATCAAAAAACAAAGACCTCCGGCTCAACAGAGAAGCCGGAGGCCTTTACCACCAGGTGTTATTCTCGACGAACGTTAGCCCGGCTCAAAGCACGGACACCGCTGCAGTTGGCCGAGCTCCACAACGGTGATGTTGGCTTGCCTTGTGCTCCCAGGGGTCGCCCCCTTGACGCAAGATGTTGGGTGAAGGAACTCGCACCCATCTGGGTCATGTCGGCACCGCAGACAGTTCTGCTCAAAGAAGCGGGGCCAGTGCTGAAGTATTGGCGAAGATGCAACATGGACCTGAGCAAGGATGTCCGCGTACTTCTCCCTCATCCCCATGCTTGCAGCGAACTCCTTAAGCGCCCGGGCCAGCACAAAGTTGTTTACAATCTTCAGCTTTTCGTCCACGTCACTCTCCGAAGTACTCGAGGAGGCCCCGAAGCGCGGAGCGCTGGACAAGGCCACCATTCTGTGTCAGCGCTTCCTCAAAGGCCAGCAGCCGTTGGGAGCCGCGCTCCCGAAGCTTGCGTCCCTGCCACTCGGGAAACTGCTCAATGGCCTCCGCCTTGGCGTGCGGACACCCATGGCTTGCACAGTCCAGGTTATGCCCGTGCATGTTGAAGTTGCACATGGTGTTGACGTCCTCGTCCCAAGTCAACTCTGGCCGGATGATTCGATCTATCTCATCCAAGAAGCAGTTGAAACAAAGATTGACCCAGCCGGAGGTCTGGTCTTCCTCTGGCTTGTGGCAGTGGCCACGCACACACCAGAGTCGATTGCCACAACCCTGGCATGAGCCAAGCAGATGGTCGCTCTGCTGAATCAGGTGCTCAGGAAGAAGCTCACCGCGGCAGTCATCACTGGTCTCCGTCGACTTGTAGGCCAGCATTTTGTGGATCGTCACCTTGAATGTTTCATCCAAGTCCGCCACCCAGTCTTGGCCGGGTTCGCTCAACGTGTAGAGCAGCGTCGCCCAGGCGATCGCGGTCAGCGTATCAGGTGGCGGGGTAGGGACCCCACTCGACTCAAAGCACTGCCTACGAAGGAATCCGAGGATCTCGCCCCTTTCGGACTGATCCAGTCCAGGGTTATGCCACCGCTCATGCTTGGCCGCCTCGCGCTCCTCTGTGAGCAGTCGAAACACCAACAGCTGCGCCGGGTCAAGGACACTGAGGTCACGCATGTGCAGCGTGTCATGCTGCTCCCCTGTCATCCGGATGCCTGAGTTCTCAGTGATCCACCAGCCGGTAACCTCCAGCCAGAAGAGCGTGCCGACGATCCCAACCGGCACCCAGTACTTGTTCACCCTGGACAGGTCGGCATCATACTTCTGCATTAGCTCATCCATGCACTTATGCACGAAGAGCGCAATCTCTGCATCAGGAAGCCGAGACATGTCCAGGTGGACATCCAGCTCACCCCTCTCGTTCTCTCTTGAGTCAAGCATTCTCATTCTCCTTTTTGGCCACAGTGAGATGGTGTGGTCAATCTTCTTATGCGCATTATTTGCTTTTCTTTGCGTGCTGATGTAGTCTTGCTTAGAGAGCAGAATCAGAAGGAGCGCCCAAAAGATGGCAAGAAATGATATTCGAGAGATGGCTCAGCGTGCGCGTAAGGTCGACGTTCGAGAGACCACGCTTGCTGCTGAGAAAAAACTGAACGATGCGCAAGCTGCGCAGTATGGAGAGAATGTGGCAGACAAGTCTGTTTCGGCTTCTTTTACCTCCGTGGATGGGGAGACCTACACGTTTGGCTTGCGCGATAAAGACGGCGCGATGCTTCCAATGAGAAGCGCTTTGTGCGTCTACCTGAGCTTGATTGAGGTCGAAAAGGGTGGCAGCGCGTCGACTGTTATGTCTGCATTCGGCGTGTCCATTGAGGACATGGAAAAGAAGCAGGTGTTTCCGATCCTGTTCAAAAAAGAAGAGGAGCAGAATGCCCCCTCTGGCTTCACTCTCGGCGCTGACCTTAGTGGAAGTTTAGACCTGTGAGCACGGAGATCAATGGGCAGCTCGACATGGCACATATCGCCATCGTGGAGTTCAGAGCACGCTTCATGTCCTCCGTCCCGCAGTTCATCTCCAGAATCGCTTTTTTAAACTCAATGGGAGAGCCTGTTGCGGATGCCATGTTCGGCAACTTCAGCCCCGAGACATGGCAGCTGATTAAGCAGCTGGAGAAGTCCATCGAGCAGGACTTCTTGAGAAAGAACACATCAGAGGAGAATGAGAATGAGAGGCAAACCGAGCAGCAAGCCGACGATCTCCGTTGGGGTAGGGCGGCACCAGATTACGATTGATCTGTGCCCAAACCAACCTTACAAAAACGACAGCTGGACCTACGGAATGGCCGCGCGGTACCTATACACCAAGAAGTGTCGAGGGTGCCGACAGGAGTACACCTCTTTTGTTGCTGCCTTCCAGACCTGTGGGTGCGGCCGCTGTAGGTAAAGTATGAGCGTCATGGATGATCTGCAGTCACCGATGACGATCGAGAGCTCGCTTAGATACCAAACGTGTATTAAATGCGGTAAGGTAGAGCAGCTCTCCTTCGAAGAGTTGGCGGAAAAGCTCCTTGGGGAGCTTCCGTATCAATGCCGTATTTGTGAGGAAAAGAATGCTACCCGGAGAAAAAGCCAAACTCGTTAATCTGCTCGACAACGTTCAGGCCGACAAGGCCGCGATGACGCAGACGTACAGCATTGAGATTGTATTCTCGATCTCGCCCGGTGGCGTGAAGTGCGGGGCCATCGTGATCTTCAAGTTGAATGATCTCGATGTAGACCTGGGCTCAAAAGAAATCGAGCAGAAGATGAAAGAAGCAGCAAAAGAGCTCACTCAAACTCTCTATAAAGATCCTGAATACTTCAAGGCGACCGATGGCCGATGGGTTCCGTGGGCAATCGAACGCGCGCTTGAGTTGTATGACAAGCTGGGATCAGCCGACATTACAATCAAGGCTCCGCGCCTTCGGATTCGGCACAAGCTGACGCCGGGGATGATAAACTCCGGCCGTGCAGACTCAAAGTCGCTGTTCAAGACAGCATTTGAGATCGACCGTCTCCTGAGTTCAGACTTCCAGTTCGATCCTTGGAGAAATGTGAACCGTAGAGGCGTCGTCGGAGCAGATAGATGAAGAACCCAGACTCAGATATTGAAGTGACTTGTGTGGGCGATGAATCGGTCAAGACCATACATCACCTTGTGAGAGAGGTTGACCTGTTCAGCAACTGGGTAGCTGCAAAGCATCCACGGAGCGGGGGCCCGCTGACAACCATGGAGCGCGGGGCAGTTCTCGCGTACCTGCGGTACAAAATCGAAGAGAAGGGATAAAAAGATGGGAACAGCAGACATGAGAACGCCAGACGAAGTGCTGAAGCTGGTCATTGAGGCCATGGTAGACTGCCCAGAGCAAGTTCGGGTAGACTGTACCGAGAGTCATAGCTCGGCCGTGATTGATGTTTTTGTCAATAAAGACGATGTCGGCATCGTCCTTGGCAGGAGTGGCTCCACCGCCGAAGCTCTACGGACGGTTTTCAAGACCATGTACAGTAAGATGAATAAGAGATTATACTTGCAGATAGAACAGCGGCAGGGTGACTGACCCTCAGCGGAGGAAATTTGGACCCGAGAAATCCCAACTATCCACCGGGTCTGAGTCCTCAGCTGGATCCAACGATCACTCCGCAGGCGGCGCCAGGAGCTCCGCCTCCCCCAGGACTGTTTAGCACTGCCTCCGCAGGGTTTCTTGGCGGTCAGCATGATGCGCGTCTACAGTCCCACGACATCGCAGCCGGATATGCTGCCGCAGGCATCACAGGCGCTGCTGAAGTGTCGATGCGGGCGGCGCAGCTGTTTGGCATGCACGCAGAAGTTGCTGAGGCGGCGCAGAGAGGCGCCCTGAATGCAGCCGATGCAGCCAGGGGTACTTCAGCCGCAGCTGGCCATCTCCGGCGAGCACGGACTTTTGGTAGGATTCGCTCCATTGCGGCCCCCATGGATCCATTCGCGCTGGGGCGAGGCGTCTATCGCGCAGCTATTGGCGTAGGTGGAGCGGCGCTTCGCATACCTGGAGCAGCGGCAGGAGTCGCGACATTTGGCCTCACTCTGGCCGCTCAAGAGGCTGCAATAGCTTCGGTGGGGAATATCTACCAGGGCCATGCAAATCGAATGCAGTCGGCGACGCTCGTCAACCAGACTGCTGGAGTAAGCGGGGTTGCGTTTTCGCAGCAGGAAGCCCGCGGCAGTCAGATGGGTCAGATGGCGTCGGGTATGGGGATGGACTTTGAGGAGTTCTCCGGACTCACAAACATGCTGAGTCAGGGCGGCGCTTTTCAAGGAGTCTCCAACCTCCAAGAGTTCAAGTCCAAGCTCAGGACGTCACTCCAACAGCTAAAGCAGATTGCTGAGGTAACCAACTCCACACTTCAGGAAGCGGGCCAAGTCAGTCTCATGCTGAAGCAGCAAGGCTTCGGTGGAGCTCAGCTTCCGGCGGCTGCGGCGCAGGCATTTGGGATGGGTCAGGCAACCGGGCTGGGGGCGGGTGCATTTCTCCAGATGGGTGGGGTCGGATCTCAGTTTGGTGCTACCACAAACATTGGCATGTCTCGTGGATCGAGCATGTTCCAGCAGGCGCTGGGCGATGTGGAGCACTCCATCCAGCGGGGGTCGATCTCTCCAGAAATGCTTCAGCGCATGGGCGGAACAAGCTCTTCTGCAACGCTGGCGCTGATGCAGGGCACCATGGGTCAGGCAGGGATGCTGGGCACCACCGTCAGTCAGATGATGGGCTTCATCGCAAAGAGCGGCGAGGGGGAGTACGCCACCCCTGTTATTGATCAAGAGAAGCTGGAGAAGCTCCTCAACGGCGGCGTCAGTCGCCAGCAGCTTGCGGCCGTCTCACAGTCGCAGCAGGTTCTTGGGATGCACACCGCCATCCAGCGCGCGGCCATGCCCCAGATCAACCAGATGTTGCACGCTACCTTATCGGCAGGAACGTCGAGCCCTGAAGAGTACCTCCGAAAAGCAGAGCTGATGAACATCTCCCCGGATGTGGCCAAGCTCATCATGGAGACAGAGCGAAATCGCCCCTTAACGGATGCCGCGACCCAGATTGCTGTGGGCAACAACATGGCCCAACAGTCGATCGCCCGTTCCCAGAACTCGGGAACATTCATGGGAAGGCTGGCCGGAAATATATTTGGTTCGGGTTCGGATATGGGGTTCGGCATACGCGCTGCGCAGGAAGGCTTGGGAGACGCTGTAAGTAGAACAGTGTTCAATGCATCGAACGCTATGTTTGGGGGAGAGTCGGTGGTGCAGGGGCCGACGGCAGCTGGAAGAGAGCTCATGGTTATGGCAGGGGGATCCGCAGACATCAGAAGTAGGCTGGCAGGGGGAGGCTCGATCGATACCTTGCGCCAGACGGAAACCATTCCGGCAGCTGGGCGTAATCCGTCCATGGTCGCGGGTCTGGCTTTCGGGGGGGCAGCGGGCATGCTGGCAGGTGCGTTAAGGTCTACGGGAGCAGCAGAGGATCTCCGCGAAGCACGATTTAGGGAGTTTGAGACACTTTTTGCCAATGCACCCAGTGTGGGATTTGGCGCAGCAGAGTCCACCGACTCGGTATTTGGAGAAAGTCGCTTAGGTTTGCGTCGATCGGCCGTGCCCCGTGAGCTTCTTGCCAGAATGGCGAGCACGAGGAGAAATTTCCAGCCAAATGAGTCTCAGCTTGCCCGCGCACAAAATATGGCAAGAGAGAGAATTACTCAGACTGAGCTATTCCGGGAGGCGGGAGTAGGCTTTTTTGGCAACTTCTTCGGGAGACGGAAACGAGAAGAGTTGCAGACTTTGGGGTTTGCCAAAAGAGCCGGCTTAGGGGATACGCAAGTAGTCGATAACCTCATAAATAAAATACGAAGGGGGGATGAACTTAGCGGCGACGAGGTAGAGGCCTACACAGAGATTCGCATGCAGACGCTCAGAACAGCAGAGCTGGCGGACTTTGACGCATCAGGGCTTGGTTCGGATGTTACCGCTCTGTCTGGGTTTGGGCAGCTCAGTGGGGCCGCCCTGCAACGCAGCATTGAGGAAGGTGCTAAAGCGATCGGCGATCCTGGTGACTCAGCAAGGACAGGCGCTATTCGAGGAGCTGCTTTTGGTGCGGCCACAGGACTTGTTCGCGGCGGCATTCTCGGCAGTCTTCAGGGAGCCGCTACAGGTGCATTTGGTGGGGCCGTCACTGGCGATTTCTTCAACAGACGAGGAAACGCGCTGACCGAGGCGTTGACAGGTGGTGGTGCGGCCGCGAACATTATGAAGATTGACAAGATAAGACGGACTGTAGAGGCAGGAGGAGACTTAGAACAGGCACTTGCTGACTCTGGGTTTGAGGGCGATCTCCTTAGAGGGGTCCGCGATTATGCTGATAGAGGCTTTACGGGTCTTGATGATCAGATAGCCAAGATGAGCATGCGTGAGTATCAGCAGACGATTGACACAATTGCTCAGGGTGTTGGTGAAAAAATATCACTGATGAACTTAGATCCCCGCGCCAGTGGGTTTGAGGGCGATCTATCTTTTTTCGGTAGTAAGTTTGGCGTCGCTGGCGCGGCGATGGATGATCGCACTGCCGCAATGACAGAGTTCATGCGCGCAAGTTTGCGTAATGATGGGACTTTGGCAGATGAAGCGGACGAACTGCGGCGACGAAACCTTAGTGACCAGGCAGCCCTGTTCGACACTGTAGAGATGCTTCACGGCGGCGATGAGGCAAAAATCCGTGCTGCAGGATTCGATCCAAGTGAGTTTCAGGGTATGTCCAGAAAGCACATTATCGCCAAATTGGGCCAGAAAAACCTGCTATCCGGCGTTGCCGGGGCGCAGGCTCAGGCGTCGTCCGAACAGACGCTTGAAGGGAGAAGCCTTGCTGGAGACCTTCTTGCATTCTCTAAGCGAGTTGAAGATCTGGCCGCTGTTGTGGGCAATCTGCAAGATCGTGCAGGACTTGCGCCAACGGATGTCCCTTCCCCGGAGTCTCCAGATGCGCCGCCTATGGGACAGTCACAGTTAGAACGGTGAGGTAAGCGGACATGGCAGAACTTTCTAAAGTACGATTCTTTGCCCCAGACGGTATCGTTACCGCGACTGTGCTCGACACCGTGGGCCCGGACCGGATCATGCTACACTTGATCAAGGGGTCGCACTCTGCGAGGATGGCCGCAACGGAAGATAAAACACCCTCCATCGAGCGACCCATCAAGAACCTCCTCGTCTCACCCTTCAGCACAACGAGTTCCTGATGCCGGTGATTTTAATCGAAAAAGATCCCTTTGTGGCAGCCTTTGACGACCTTTCAGGCGCCACTCGGTCAGACCAGCACAATGTGCGTCGACCTCTTTTTGGGATCTCCCCAAAACCGGGGACGTTCTCTTCCCTGTCCGTGGTCACCTCCGATGGTCAAAAGGTGGCGATGTATAACTCCTCGGCACCAGAAGTAAACGGGGAGGGCCGGGGAACCTACAACACAAACTTTATCCTCCAGGCGGTAAACTTTAGCCGACAGGAGCGGATGCAGATCCAAGAGACGTTTGGGGATTTTTATACATTCTTTTTCGGTGAGAGTCCCAGCGTTGCTGCCATCAGTGGAATCCTCTGCAACACGGAGGACTTCAACTGGAAAAATGAGTTCATGAGAAACTACGATGAGTTTCTTCGTGGGACAAAATGCGTCGAGACCCGAAGCCGGGTATATCTCGGCTTCGATGATGTTGTCCTTGAGGGCTACGTCTTGAACGTGAGCATGCCGTATCAATCGGAGGCACCTTACCTGATCCCACTCAGCTTCTCGATGTTGGTGACCAACTACATCGACCTGAGTCAGTCCATGGCTGGGTATGTGCGGTCCGCTGAAGATGCCCGCACCAACAGCGGCGGCCAGCATGTTGAGTACCTGACTTCGCTGGAGTCAGACAAGGACATGGTGTCTTTTGATCCTGAAGACGGCAAGTGGAAGCCGCTAACCTCGTCGGACGGCAGCTTTGATACACTTCAGGATGAGAGCCCCTCCATCATCTTCTCTGGGCAGGATAACCAGGAGAAGCTCCACCTCACGCCTGCTGAGGCCCTGGTTAAGATTGATGTCGACGCTCAGGTGCAGCAAAAGGGGACGGACCGGACAACGGCGCTGCTGGCCAGGGCTCGAGATAGTGCCGGCAACTTTCCGCTCTCAAATCGCTCAGAGGCGACCACATCGATTGAGGCCAGCATCAATCAGAAGGTCTCCTTTGCTGCGGCCGTCATCAAGGATCAGCCCACACTGCCATGATCGGTTCAAGAATACATGTCCGGATGTTTGTCGATGGTGTAGAGCTCCCCGTCTCGGCGGTAGGGGTTTCCTTTACTGAAGGCACGGGCTCTCAGTGCTCTGCGACAATCATCTCTGCAGATGAGATGCACGACATCCTACCTCGGGCGCTGGTGACCATCTTCTACTTAGACAGCGCAGACGCCGACACTCGGATTCAGACCCGTCCCAGTGATGGTGGCGACGACGTGCAAGCAGTCTTGGGCACCTCTGTGGATGAATACAAGTTGCTGTTCATGGGCGAGCTTGTCTCCATCGACTACAGAAAGACCCCATCTGGTAGATCCGCAACTCTGACGTGTCAGGACTTCTTGTCCTACCTTGACTCCATAAAGATGTACGGCGCCAACTACAGCAGCGGCGGCATTGAGCAGATCGAGAACGCCTTTCAGGGGGCTCGCCTCGGCAGAAGTCGATCCACAACAGCATCGGGCAAGGATCTCAAGACCAACCTGGTCAACTGGATCTCTGAGCAAAAAACAGAGAACGAGGATGGTGTCAGCAAAGAAAACATCACCATCGGGATCCAGCGCGCCCTAAGAGAGATCTTTTTCTCAGGAAACTATTTTTATTCAAAGGCATTCAATCGTCTTCGTTTAAATGATCAGTTCGTCGGCTTGCCCAACGATCAGACCTCAATCAACTTGTTTGATCTGAAGTATTTTAAGAAGTTTTATGACGCCACGCTGGCTCGTCAGGGCTCGCTGTCCAGCGCAAGGGACATCCTGTCGACCCTTCAGGCGCCCATCATGTACAACATGGTGACCATCCCATGTCCGTACCTCAACAGTGATGGCGTTCAGTGTCGCGTCTATGACACGACGGGCACCCCACTGGCGTCAAAGATTTCGGAGAAGACCGCCTTTAAGGGGTCGATGCTGAACCAGTTTGTCTTGAAGCCAGACTCGTGGTTCTTTGCCCCACCATCCTGCAATGTCATCTTCCCGCACATGTACTCCGATTTTCGGATGCAGCGGAACTACACACAGGAAACCACTCGATTCATCCTGCGGACTGACGACCTGATTCAGGGAACGGCCTACCAGAAGGAAACCAGCTGGAACTACTTTGCGGGCCGCCCTTTTACGTCAATCGCCTTTGCAAAGCCCAAGCGACTCAAAGACAGGATCTACGCTCCAGACATCGAAGAGTTTGCCATCTTGATGGGTCAGGGCTCTGGGCAGGGCCACCTGGCGGACCTCAACGCAATCCTCATGAACCACGAGCGATTCACCGGCCCGATCACGACGTTCGGCTATGCGGGGCCTCTTGGGCAGTACGTCTCCAAGAGCAATCGAAGAAAGTACATGGGCTTCTTCACGGACTACATGTTCTGGAAGTATCGCTTTCAGGGTCGATCAGGGCAGGTCAGCATGGCCTTCAACCCAAACATCGTGCCTGGGTTCCCTGCGGTGATTCTGGATCGCCCGCTGACAGAAGTAGAGCGCAGTGAGGGCAAGCATCGCCGTCACTACGTTGGCCATGTGGTCTCCGTCTCCCATCAGCTGTCTCCGCAGGGGGTCACAACTCACGCCCAGCTGGTCTGCCTCCGACCCTACGATGAGAGCATCGACTTTGAGGCGCTGAACAGGACCAACAACGAAGACGAGGACAAGGGTGAGGGGGCATCCATTGAGCGTCTTGCCATGGGATTCCACAACGAGGAATCCTATTTCGACAAGCGTTATGCCCCTGAAAATATCGGCAGCGAGTACTACAAGCACATTCTCGGCTGTGACAGCATCGTCGACAGCTTTAGCATAGTCGGCAACCCGGAAGCGGATCCTCGTCTTCAGGAAGTACTCAAGAAGATACCCGGCAACGAGGAAGAGCTTACTGTCGCCAAGTCCATCCTGGCACTCTCGGATATCTACGACACTGCGATTCGTGAGAAGGTGGACCTGAACCTGTTCTCAAATGGGGTAACATGGCGGCCGAAGGCTTCCTTGACGCAGATCATGGGCGGCGACAATGATGACCTCGCTTCCGGCCAGGGAATCCCGTCAAAAAACTACCCCCAGCTTGGTGGCTCTTCCTATCGAGAAAGCGGCTTTATGGCAGGCGCGGTAGACCCGCTGTCCGAAGACGCGACGTCGGCGACATACGAGGCCACGGAGTCAAGAAGCGTTACATCACGACAGGTGGTTGGTCAGGAAGAGGTTTCAATTATTCGTGGCGACACAGGAAATAGAGACGTTACCCAAGCCCCAGTTTTTGGCAACGTGACCAGTGTTACAGCGGTAGACGCGGGCACAGCATCATATGGGCTGGATGACGATCTTGAGGAGCGGCAGAAGCGCCTGCTGGCATACTTAGAGGCCATTCGGCATCGGGGGATGAGAGGATGATTGAACGTTGGCTGGCATCTTTAACCTTCGAAAAACATGCCCAGGATGGTCACTGGCGACGGCTTCAGCCGGGTCAGACCGGTAAGGATGAGACGGGAAATCCGATTTCAGGGAAGACTTGGGTTCGGAGAAAAAGCAAGCTCAAGGACTTTGTGAAGCTCTACCCCCACCAGGAGAGCTTTATCAGCCAGGTCAAGAAGCTCAAGAAGGGTGGTGGGATCATCGCCGCACATGGGACAGGGACAGGGAAGACTGTTTCTGCCATCGCGGCCTTTGAGAACCTCAAGGAAGAAGGCAAGGCGCGGAGAGCGCTCGTGATTGCCCCCGCAGGGCTGCGCGACAACTTCCTCAACAAGGGTGTTCGGAAGTTTACGGACTCCGAAGGGATCGCGGTCACCCGACCGGGCGACGACCCTGGCGACAATGTGGAGTACATCGTCACCTCGTACTCTGCCTTCCGAAAAAACCCGCAGGGGTTCATCGACGCCTACAAGCCGGATGTCATCATTGCAGATGAGTTTCATCGGGCAGGAGACCCCAGCAGCAAGACCAATCGGGCCATCAACTCAGTTCGTGACCAAGTCAATACCTTCATCGGCCTGACGGCCTCCGTGGTTCAGAACAACCCCGCTGACGTGGTTCCGTTGGCCGAGGTTGCCGCTGGTAAGGAGACGGGCCTTGGCCCCAAAAAGGACTTCAAGAGAAGGCACGTCAAGAAGACGCCCTCTCAGCAGCGCGGGGTGTTTGGCGGCAAAACATTCGAAAAAGAGCTCATCCGCAGGTTTGAGATCGACAAGCGGCTGGGATCGACCATCCATTACATCGAAGATCTTGACGCCACCAAGAAGCCGACAAAAGAAGTCAAGACCGTCGAGACCCCGATGAGCAAAGAGCAGATGAAGCTCTACCGCATGTCGATGGGCGGCGTTGACCCCAAGATTCTGGACAAGATTCGCCGCGGTGAAGAGGTCCCCGAAAAGAAGATGATGAACGTCTTCACCAAGCTGATCCGAGCTCGACAGGTCTCCAACAGCCTTCATACAGTTGTGGGCGACATGCCGCTCGCAGAGGCCGCAAAGAGAACGCCGAAGATCAAGCGTATTCTCGACGATGTTGAAGAGCACATCAAGACAACCCCAGATGCGCAGATCATCATCTACACAAACATCGTCCATGGCGGTGTAGATGTCATCGAAGCTGGCCTAAAGGACCGTGGCGTCAAGTACGGCAAGTTCATCGGAAAGGGTCAGAAAGGCGTCACCGAGGAGACTCGCCAGAAGGCGGTCGACGACTACATCAAGGGCAAGAATAAGGTCATCATCATTACCGGGGCCGGGGCCGAAGGACTTTCTCTCGGCAACACTACCCTGGTGGCCTTGGCAGACGGCCACTACAATCCAGAGCGCATCGCTCAAGCGGAAGCTAGAGGTATCCGAGCCGGGGGCCTCTCCCATAGACCGCAAGAGGAGCGCAAAGTTCAGGTCCGGAGATACGTCTCCACCGTCCCCAGAGGGTTCTTTGACAAGCTCTTCTTCCGGCCGGAGGAGAAGAGTGTTGAGCAGTTTGTCTACCTGACTGCAGATCGCAAGCAGAGACTCAATAGACAGATGCGCGATATTCTTCGAGAAAAGTCCAGGCGGGAAGAGCGTAGAGGCCAGTCCTTTACTGGTCGCCTCTTTGGGGGATAGTCATGTGCCATTTAAGTTCTTAGCGCTGTTGTTCAAAATAAGCAGACTGTGATAGTCTACTGCTGTCAGTGCAGCGAAAGCTGTCGGTCAATGCAGGCCGCTGACATTTTGAGGAAGACACAATGCCTAAAGCTACCGGCTTTTCTGCGCTCGCAGCGCTCACTACCTTCACCGCCAAGAAGTGGTTCACCAAGTCGTTCGTGGATCTCGTTGAGGACATCTCCCGCCTGTACGGGAAGCGGAGCGAGATCATTTACGGCACTGCTTGGTCTTACGGCAGTGGAGCCGCAGACAACGATGAGCTCAAGTTGGACAACAGCGCCGGCGCCGTTATGCTGAACGGTGTCCTCACTGATGTCGCAGCTGCCACCAACACCGACATCTTTACGAATGCAATCTGGTCGGACGGAAATGGTAACGATGATGTTGGGTTCGATCTCGGGGCTTCGACCACAGCAAAGATCTCATTGATCTACGCCAACTCCGACGCAAACGGCTCTACCCAGACAACTCCGCGCCTTGTCGCAATCGTCGCGGGTACTGGCAACGGCGCCGGCCTTGGAAGCGATTTTCTGACAACCGCGCAGATCAACTCCGCCCTGGCCGCATCTTCCGGTGAGGACAACGGATATAACCATTCTGGAACCACTCACTGGATCCACGTCGCTCGGGTCACCTATGCGCGTGACGGGAGCGCCGGTTACACTACCACTGTTTCTGACAACCGGAACAACATCGCCGGAGTCTGATATAGGCTTCTTACCCCTAATGGTGGGAGCTCATGTCAGATCTCAAGTCATTCTCGGTAGAGATGGTCAAGATTGCGGCGGAGGATGCCTCTGAGAGCTACGCTTCTCGGATGGTGGGCACCCTTCCGCTCGCAATCAAGAAGGGCCTGCTCGCAGATGTCCCGAAAGGTGCAGTAGACAAAGCTGTCGACCTGACCATCCGAACCGGAAAGGTTCCAAGCCCGTCCAAGTTGGTTGGACGGGCTGTTGGTCGTGGTGCTGGCGCTATTGGTGCCGGTATTCCTGCTACGCCAATGTTCCTTCAGGGAATGAAGGATCTCTATAAGGCCGAGACAAAGAAAGAGCAGAACATCGCTGGGGCCAAAATCCTGGGTGCTGGCTTTGCCTACTCAGCCATCAAGGGCGCAATTGAAACGGCTTCAGAGAAAGGGCTCTCTGGAACCAAGCCGAAAGACCTTCTCCGTGCTGTAAAAAATGTCGGCGGCGTACGAGGTTTAATCGGCATGGGCTCTGCCGCACTGACAGCAAAAAGCGTCGTTAAAAATAGGCGCCAGCAGGGCAAGGAAGAGAAGAGCAAGCGGAGGGCTGTCCGCGATGCAGTGTCAGGGGCCGCGCTTGGTGCAGGAAAAGGTGCCCTGGATGAGCTTGCAGATAAGGGCCTGAAAAACATCAAGACGCCAAAGGCGCTGCGCGGGGTTGCTGCCCGTGCTGGTGGCCGAGCAGCTGCAGGAATGATCGGAGCAGTTGCGCTTGGAAAGATGTTCGACTCTTACATGAAGAAGACGTCTTCTGAAAACAGCACTCCGGGATTCATTCCAACGCCATCGACCATCTATACAGACACGCGCAGCAAGTCTTCGGAGATGGCAACGCAGGATGTCTATGCGGCCTACTCTGCGCACATCGCAAATGGTGAGCCGGAGGGTAGTCCTGCCAAGCGGGCGGTGATGTACGCCCTCACAGATACGCTCCGTGAGCGTGGACAGCCTGTCAAGGAAGAGCAGCAGCGGGAGTCGGTGACTCCGCTTGTTCGACCTGCCGCCATGAGCGCTGGCATGATCGCGGCCGCGATTACTCCGGCCGCCCTCGTCGCCTTGACGGATCGCATCCCCATAAAGGGCGACAACGCACTGAAGTCTGCCATTGAGGCGCAAGCAGCCCAGAAGGGTCTCGAGATCATCAAAGAAGATCCAGACAGTTTGTGGGGAGCCTACGGCGGGCGCTTCGATCTGGACAGCGGAAAGATTATTGTTGGCGGAAAGGCGACCGCAGAAACAGTTGCCCACGAAGTTGGTCATGCGACTGCGGGTAAGCTGCGCAAGGCATTGCTTCAGAACCCGCTGGTCACAGTGCATGGTTTTGAGGCCGCGCAGGCCGCACTGGCGTTACTGCCGCTGGTCGCCATCGCAAACGCCCGAGACGAGAGCTTCGCAACAAGAGAAGAATTAGAGGACAACAAGAAGATCTTAGATCTCACCAGGGCGGTCGGGATTACCGCGTCCGTCCCCAGGCTTGTCGAAGAGGCCGCTGCGTCAGCAAAGGCAACCGGGTATGTCGCTAAGGCGCTCATGGGTCAAGGGCAGAGCCCGATCTCGGCAGCTGCGGAGGCTGTTGCGAGAAGCACCAGACGTCTTGGTCCCGCCTTCTTGACATACCTCAGCCCAATCCTATTCGCAGGGGCAGCGTCTCGGCATCTCGGCAGGGCTTTGGAGGAGAAGCAATGACCAGCAGTCTCGCCGCAGATTTTGTTGCCGGAGTCGACCCCTTTGGTCTCTACACGTCTCAGTACGGTCAACAGGCAGAGCAGGCAGGCCTCAGCGAGGCCCAGCACTCGACGAAGAAAACGGTCGGGATGCTTGGCGGGGCTGTTGGGGGCGGTGTTGTTCTGCCCTCTGTTGGCTCAGGACTGGTTGCCGGGATTGGTGAAGCTCTTCGTTCAGGTAAAGGAAAGGCACTGGCAGGCTTTGGGAGAGGCTTTGTCCGCGGGGTGAAGGCCCCAGTAAAAGCACTCTCCGACATCTCAACTGTTCAGAAAGCCGTCGCACAGGCCAGGTCTGGTAAGGGCGTAAAGTTAGATCAGAAGCAGCGAGAGGCATTCAAGCGCCTTGCTTCCCAGGTCAGGATTGGAAACTTGGCCGGCGGGTCTGGCAAGGGCGCTACTTTATTTCAAAAGGGCCGGGCGCTGCTGGACATGGCAACGGGAAATTTATCAAAAAGTACCGCCGACATGATAGCATCTCCTTTGAATACAGCAGCAACAGTTGTAAAAGCCGCACCCATTGGAGGCGCAGCTATTGGTGCAACGTCTGCCGCAGTACAGTACAGTAAAGGACGTGAGCAAGAACGAATGTTCATGCGGCGACAAAATCGAGGGCAGGCACCCATGTATAAAGCAGGATCCGCTGAGATGTACGCATGCGAGCTTGGCTATCTCACAGAGATGGACAAGATTGCGTCGAAGACGAGAGGCATGGAGCGCCTCGGCG
>MDSZ01269578.1_pt1 | contig 29808 bp, 23 predicted proteins | sample 811201 | NCBI WGS metagenome assembly MDSZ01 (sample SAMN05326647, study PRJNA326480) | marine metagenome | isolation source: seawater | place: Indian Ocean: North | collected 2010 | reverse complement strand
ACACACACACACACACACACACACATACACACATAGTAAGTAAGTATATATAATCAAGACAAAACTAGAGCTCGCTCGCAGGCGAACGATAACGGGTTCACGCCTCTGCCTCCGCACGCGTCCAACACTTCGCTTTCTTTCCCGCCGATTTGTTCTCGAAAACCTCTCAATAAGCGCTCGACGCGTTTGTTCAAGTGTGCGTCCGCGCCCGTTTGGTCGAGTTCCATGGCTTTAGTGATGCACGAACGCGCACACAAGACGGTAATTTCGCTCGCCTTTTCTCGCGCCACGACGACTAACTGTTTCAATTCCGAAGCGCTGGTGTCTAAGCTGGCAGCAAGTTCCACCGCGGCGGCTTCGGCGGTTTGCGCGCGCGTCGCTTCGTGCATCAAACCATCGGCGAGGAAGCGTTCGGCAGCTTGGCCAGCAGCTTCAGCTTCGCGTTCGGCATCGTGGACGCGGTGGAGGATGCGTCGAGTGCGTTCTAACGCGTGCTCTTCTTCCGCGGCGGCATGTTCGAGAACGTAGCCGCACGTGTCGGAATACATGATTGGGTTCTCTGCGTATTTCATGCCCGCCCATTCGGCGACGAACGCTATGTCGCATAATTTCGCGCAAATGGTTCGATCGACTGCAATCTTTGCGTTTTGAGAGCCTTCCCAAACGTTAACTATGGCATCCAACAACTCTCTCGCTTTCGTGGACGAATGGTCGATGAGTTTTCGGAGCAATATGTCGTATCGAGTCAACAAAGTGTCCAAGTGCGTGATGCATTTTTGTCCGTGCACTAAGATGGCCGTCGCAACGCACGCCAAGCATTGTTCCGCTGTTAAGCCCCCCGATGACTCTTTCAACCACTGCTCGAGCTCGTCCGACGGTGTTTTCGCTTTTAACATTTCTCTAATGGTATCAATGGCGTTATTCGTTTGCGCGTTGACGGAATCGACGTACGCCTGGTTAATCGTTCTCGCTTCTTTCGGTAATAAGTCATAAATAGCTTCTGGGATGGACTCTTTGACGTTTTTCGGGTACGAGAGGTCGCAAAGTTTACGCAACAACGTTCTCACGAATTCTCTTTGCGGAGACCCGTCCGTTTGTTCGCTGACGTGGACCCACGATTTCCACGGCCACACTAAGTCGAAGCAGGATAAATGGTGCGCCATCCACGTCGCTAAACGTTCGCGCAATTCTTCGTCTAATCGGTCCATCGCGCGGAAGAGTTCCCCGACAGTTTTCGCCATTTTGGGTGGAAACGACGGGATCGCTTTACACAAATCCTGGATGACGACGTGGTAAAAAACCGGCTCGAATCGCGAACGCGGCAAGTTCAACAATTCTCCGAAACACGTCTCCGCGACCAAATATTGACACCTTTCCGGGTGATCCGCGGGCAATGGCAACGTCGCCAACTGTTCCGTGGCTGGATGTAAGGACGCCCTGCGAAATCCAGGTTCAAACGCCCACAGCGTATCCACGACGTGTTCTTCCGCGACGAACCTCTCCAGCGGTTGCCAATCGTTCTTCTCCCATCCGCCTTCCGTTTGTGCTCGATTAATGACTCTTAATCGAGGTCTTGACGGAAACTTCGTCAGAGCCGTCGCCGCGGAATCCGATTGCAAATACTCCTCGTAATCTGGAATGGTAATTTTTGGCGCTTCCACGGTGGAAAACGAAAACAATTCTTGCTCGAACGGTTCTTGGACGCCGACGATGCCGGCAACCGCCCACCCTTTCAAGCCTCTCTTATCCGCCTCGTTCACGCGTCCCCAAAGCTCCTCTAACGCATCCGGTTCACGACTATTGATATTATTTTCTTCTTCTTTTTCTTTGCTATTATCTGTTGTTTTTGCTAATAAAACCCTCGCACATTTATCAAACGTTGGGTCTCTCGCGCCCATGTACTCCTCCATCGTCCTCGCAAACTCCTTATACATGCCTTGCACGACCTCGTCTTTCCCTTTTGCGAACGATCCGTTCGACCACGGCAACGCGGACAACACAATCGTCGCCAAATAATCCGCTCTTGGTTGCCACGCTTTCGGATTCAACTGATTTGCACACGCCTTTGTCTTACTCATCGCCACGCACTTCTCGGCGAATCTCGTCAACACGTCCACCGCCGACGCTTGACTCACCAGATTTGTCACCGAAGCGCACACGATAAACCTGACCAGTAATTTCACTCGCGTCCTCGCGTCTCTATCTTCGTCCAACCGCGTTAAATCGTGTTCCAAAGCTTCTGCAACTCTCGATAAAAACTTCTCCGAAAACTCTAAACCGAATTCCTCCGAGTTGCTTTTTATCAACGCGATCAGCAGCGCGTATACCGGCGTTTTCACCGGGAGTTCCGTGATGCATTCGAGCGTAAATCGCGTCACATCGTCTCCGATCTGCTGAATGTCCGGTGCTATGTCCACGGAGAGACGTTTCACGCCGTGTTCCGAGCCGTCCAGGTGGATGATGGCTTCGCGCAATTCTCTCATCGGCTAATTTGAATAAAACACATCAGAGAGAGAGAGAGAAAGAATCGCGCACACACAAAGGCGTCGTCGTGAGTCGTCGTCGCTTTGAAGCGGGAAGAAGAAGAAGAAGAAGAAATACGAGACGACACCGTCTCAACAAGGTCGCTTGAAAGAAACACCGCCGCGCCGAACACAAAAAAAGAGAGAGCGCTTTTGTCTTTTGTCTCTTCGATTCGATTCTCGATCAAACCAAAAGAGAGAAGCGCTCTCCGTCGTCGGCATCGGGGAGGAAAAGAAAGACCCAAACGAGAAGAGACCGACTACTACTCACGTCGTGCTGTCCTGGCCTCATGACGACGACGATGCTTTTTTTTTCCGGAAAAGAAAGAGACGAGGAGGAGGACTCTTCTCTCTTTTCGAAGAGCGACACGTTTTACGCGCTTTAAGTAGTGGAGTAGTATATGCGACGCAAATCGTGGGGACGGATTTGGGCCCAAACGAATGGCATCTCGAATCGCGCCACAAAGAGAATACTAAAAAAGAAAGAGAAAGAGAGAGCGCTTTGTTAAATACTCCTGGTCGTCGTCGTCGTCGAAGGGAAAGAAGAAGAAGAAGAAGACGAAGAAGAAGAAGAAGAAAAAGATATACGATATGGCGACGACGACGACGAGAACGACGCGCTCGTGCGTGACTCGGTGGTGGTGGTGGTCTCGCGCTTTTATTACAACGAGGTCGTTCGATGATGGTGTCGCATTGTCCCGGGGAAGAAGGGCCTTTTTGGCGTCGACATCATCATCATCATCATCATCGTCGTCGGGGAGAGGGACGACGACGGGTATGTGGCCAAAACCAACTTTGAAGCACACACAACGCGGGTACGCGAACGACCCGACCATTTCCAAAGGCGCGTTTCCAGCGCTGCGGAAAAAACACGAGGCAGAGTTGAACGCGTTGCGAAAGCAATGGCGGGAAGAATTCGACCTCGAGACTCGACGGAAACGAGACGCGAGAGAGAAAGAGTCCGAGAAGACGCATCGAGAACGAGACGAACGACGACGCGAAAAGCTCGCGGCGTTCGAGGACAAAACGGAAGAGAGACGACGAATGCGACAACACAACTACGAGAGACGAATGAAACACCGCGTTCGCACGGAACACAAGTTGAAGCAAAAGATGGCGGCGTCCGAACGGCGAAGCCGGTGGCGCAACGTCGAGCTGTACGCGGAAGCGGAGAAGTGGATCGGTCGAGAACAGTTGGAGAAGAGGATCGAGAAGGCATTGAATAGACCGGAAAAAATGTATTAGACAAACACACGCACGCGCATCTCACTCATTCACACTAATAGCGCGAATGAAAATCCGAGACCACCATCCTCGAAGACCCGCCCGGTACTAGCGCTTTTCCTTCTCTTCTTCTTCTGTCTGTTTTGGAAAGAAGAAGAAGATCTCTCTCGATTGGATAATTTTCTTCACTTTTCTTTTGTGTGTTACACGTTGAATACCCCTTTCGAGCACGAGAGAGAGAGAGAGAAAGAGAGAGAGAGAGAGAACGCGCGCGGCCTTTGTCGAGCGTGCGAAAAGAACATCGACATCGGCAAAAGTTGAGACGGAGGAATCGTATCGAGAGCCGCTTTTTTCTTTCATCATCATCATCATCATCATCATGTCGTCCGATCTCAAAACATCATCATCGTCATCGTCGTCTCGGAAGAACGCCAACCGCACGGCGAAAAGACGTAGTAGTACAAAGCCCATCGTTCTCGTTATTATTACATCCCTCGTTATGTGTTTCGGAGCGAGAAGAACACGGGTGGTCGTCGCGGATGAACTGTTAGCGCAAGAAGCCGAGATGGAGAAACGAGTCACGTGTGGATCCGCCATAAAACTGACCCACGCGTCGACGAAAGTAAAGTTGCACTCGCACGGCATTGGGTACGGATCTGGATCTGGACAACAATCCGTCACGGGATTCCCAGAATCGAACGATCCTGGGGGATACTGGCAAGTTTTCGGAACGAAAGATGAGCCGTGCGAACGAGGAGAAGACATCACGGACGGACGGTTGATTCGATTGCAGCACTTACAAACAAGGAAGTGGTTACACTCGCACGCGGCGCATAGGAGCCCGTTGACGAATAATCAAGAGGTGAGCGCGCACGGCGACGAGGAGAATTCAGATGCCGGAGATGAGTGGAAGTTTGAAGTTGCAGATGGGAATAAAGGAGATAAAGCTGGGCCAGTTTGGAAGAAGGATCAGAAGGTGCGGTTGCAACATCGACAGACGAAGGCGTTTTTGAGTTGCTCGAATACGAAATTTCAAAGGCCGATTAGCGGGCAGAGCGAGGTGTGCGGGACAAGCAGGTCGGATGCAAATAGCGTGTGGAAAGCCGATCAAGGTGTGTATTTTCCAAAAGCAGACTTGTAATCGTGTGAATAAAAAAAATGAATACATGATGGTAAATGCGGTGTGTGATGTCTTGTTTTTTTTTTTCTTACCGAGAGGAGCTCGGTGGTAACCCTTTCTTCGACGCGTCTCGAGCGTCCGCATCTGTCGCGCCTTTTTTCCAATCCTCGTTGTCTGTATTGTTATTGTTGTTTTGATCAGTATTGGTATTATTCTCTCCTTTCACGTTCACTATAATCGGCGTCGCTTGCGGTTGTTCGCTTGCTTTTTGATTGAACCACGATTTGACGCCCGACCACGCCTTCTTTCCTGCTTTTTCAAACGCCTCTTTACTCTTGGCATCTTTCAACTCATCCCACGCGTTAGTAAGTGTGCTTTTCAAATCGATAGGTCTCAGTATCGCTAAATACGCACTCGTCAGCATCCACAAGAAAATAACTCGGATCAGCATCCTCGAAATCTTATTCGCGGCGGTAATCGCGTCGTACGCTCGCACCCACTTCGTCATCCAAAATATCCCGAATACCATCCCGACCTTCATCAAAACCTTTCTATCCATCCCTAACGCCCTTTGCTTGTTAAACGCCATGTCCAGGTTTTTCTCTTGCATCTTCAGTTGCACTTCGCCTAAAATCTTATCGCTCGCGCTCGCCAGAGCCGTAAAAAATCCAAGAGTGGACAACGCAAACGGCCAAAAGTTGAATCCACCAAACAGCACGCAGAACGGTACGAACATCACCGCGTAGTTCTGTCTGTAATACACGAAATTCGATTTCAATCGCGTCACGCCTTCTTCTTTCGTCCTCGGAAAATTTAACGACGGACTTTCGATTTCGCTCGCGTCTACGGTTTGTTTCTCGTTGTCCACGTTCAAGACGACTCCGGCGGGTCTCATGCCCCAAAATTCTTTCCACGGTTTCGGTGGCGCGTCCCACGGTTGTTTCTTGAGCGATTGGATGTATGCCGCGAATTCTTCGTTGCTCCCATCCTCGCTCTCGAAAGGGTTCGTCCCCGCGTTCGAGGACGAGGAGGAGGACGAGGACGTCGTCGTCGTCGTTCGTCGTCGTCGGTGTCCTCCTCGCGCGACCGTTACGATGCGATGACGATGATGATGTCGTTCGCCGACTGCGCCTTTTTTCGAACACCACCACCAACGGGGACTCCTCCTCCTCCTCCTCGGCGCCGAAAAACGCCGATAATACGCGGTGGTGGTAGGTGTCGTCGAGACGACGTTTCGTCGCATCGTCGTCGGTAAAACTGCAGGTCTCATCATCATCATCATCATCATCATCGTCTCGAAAGAACTTTCAAGTGCGGGTTCTCTTTTGTTCTTCTTCTTTTTAACGGCGTTTTTGAAAAAAGAACGCGCTTTGCGAAAAAAAGACTCCTCAAAAAGCTCTCGACTCGAGACCTTATAGTAAAAACGATCTGGTACAAAAAGAGACGACGACGTCAACGACGACGAAAAAAAAAAGGAGGAAGAAGAAGAAGAAGACAAAGAAGAAGACAAAGAAGAAGAATTTTTTCTTCTTCGATTTTTTTGACTTTCGAGAAAAAGAGAGACAAAAGAAAAAAAAGACAAAAAAGAAGAAGAAGATGGAAGAAGCAGAGTGCGAGATGGTGTGTGTGAAAAATTTTCAAAAGTATTTTTTCGTCTTTTTTCGTCGTCGTCGTCGTCGGAAAGTCGTCTCTTTTTTTTTTCCTCCTCCTCCTCACTTTTACTAGAGGAGTGTGCACGCATTATTCATCCGGCTTTGTTGTTCTCTCGTGGATTTCGTCGCGGTGCACCGAGACGCGAAGAGAGAGAGAGAGAGAGAGAGAGAGAGAGACCAAAGGCGACCAAAAGCAGCGCGTCTGTCGTCGTGTACGTCGTCGTCCTTTTTGAACGCGCCGCGTTAAAAAAAGAACTCTTCTCGAGGTCGTCGTCTGAGCTTTACTAAAGGCGTCGTTTTAAGCAACCACTTTTGAGAGAGAGAAATGCGGAGACGCGAGAGCGAATTGCTCGTGCTCGTCAGAGACGCGCGAGGCGTGCGCGAGGAAACGCCGCTGAGAGTGCACGCGAAATTCGACGACGAGGAGAAAATCACGGTGCGTTATTTTATGCGTCGTCGGAAAGCAGCCGACGCCGCGGTGTCTTCGTCGGAACACGGAGTTCAGCGTTGGAGAGGCTGTCTAATTCGCGCGTTTCCAGTTGACCGAAACGAATCGAGTGCTTGTGTAAAAGAACCGCGCGTGTTGACCGACGGATTTTTTTGTCTCTCTCTTTCTTTTAATCTCTCTCTCGCACGACACAGAAAGCAGCGAAACCGTCGACGAACCCGAAATGGAACGAGACGCTCGTTTTTAGACGCGCACCATCGGAAATGAAGAAGATACTACAACATGGAGGCGCGACGTTGAAGTTGACCGTACAGACGGCGACGTTGAGAAACGAAGAAGAGGAAGAAGTTTTGGCGCTGACGAGTAGTACTTCGATGACGAAGAACAAACACGGATGGATAATCGTTGAACCACGAACGTTACGCGCGAACGCGACGGCGATTAAAGCGGCTGGGATCGATTGGAAAACGAGCAGAGGAATGCAAATGGTTGGAGAGTGGACCGCGTTGGCAGCGGCGAAGTATCGGTTGGCGAAATCGAGGGAGGTGCCAGAATTGAGAGCGTTTGCGTTTGTCAGAGAAGCGCTGGTTGAAGAAGAGAAAGAAGAGGGAGATGTTAACTGTAATCGCGATGCTGTGGAGTTTGAATCATTTGTTGAAGATGAAATAGACACAGAAGTGTTCGAAGACGGTGACGAGGATCAGATGTTGAAAAACGCTTCGATTGAAGAAGAAATACACAATCGCGCTTCCACGAGCGATGACGACGACGAAGAGAGCGAACAAGAAGAAGAAGAGGAAGAAGAACGAGAAGTAATAATTAAGACGAACAGAAAAACGAGCAAGGAAAACGCAAAACCGTTCTCGCTTCGCGTTCGACTCGCCTCGAGTAGTGGTGTACCTGTTACATTTCGACTCCCGAACGTTTTTGAGAATTCCATATTCAACGTGACGTCTTCGTATAATAACGACAAGCAGATGGAGGTGAAGAAGAAAAAGAAGAAGAGCGACAAGAAATTAAGCAACACGAATCGAATAGAAATAGATGATGATGATGAGATTACGTTCAAGTTTTGGGCCAACCCATCGAAATTAGCCACGGCGTTGTCCTCTCCCGATGCGCTTTTGAAAGTGCAAACGCTGTCTTCAGTGTCGTCTGTTTCGATGTCGGGATTGTTAGAGAAGCCAACCGTAAAAGAATCTTTTCTCATTCGTGACACAAAAGAGAATGTGTACCTGGAGCTTACGCTTTCGGACTTATCCTCCTCGTTCTCGTCGTCGCACATTGATGAAGAGGACGAAGAGCAGGAAAACTTTGAACCGAAACCAAGACCTCCGTTGGCTGCGCGCAACCCGAGACCAACCGATTTCCACGACCGCATTCGCCGAACGCGAGCGAATATTCTTCAACAGCAACAAAGACAACAAAAGGAACCATCGATTATGTCTTCATATACTCTTCCATCCGAAGACGACGTCCGAAATACCGCGGAATACAACGCCGCTTTCGCACTCGAAAGCTGGAAGCGCGAACGCATGCTCGCCTGGGAAAGCAAGTTCACCGAAGAAGCCACTAAACGCATGCAATCTCTGGAAGAAGCTTGGAAACAACGCGAAATTCAAAGAAATAAAGAATTCGAAGTGTCCTCTAAGCGAGCGAAGGACGCAGAGAATAAATTGAAAGAACTCACTCGAATGTTGGAAAATCGCGAACGGGAAGTCATCCGAGCGGAAGAAACAATCGAACGACGCAAGAAGGAACTCGAACGGGCGCATAATTCGAAGACGGAGCAGTTGAACCGTGAGTATGCCTCGAAAGAAGAAACGTTAGAGAAGAAAGTTGATAACGCCATCCGAGATCAGAAAACATCCAAAAAGGAACGCGATGACGCGATGAAGAAAGCAGCGAAGCTGGAAAAGCAAAAGCGCGAGGTTGAAGAAATGTTTTCTGAATACAAGAAGAACTATTTTCAAAGCGACGTGGCTAAATTGAACAGCGAGATTGCGACGTTACGACCTCGATTGGAATCGGCAGAAAATGCGTTGGAAGATGCAAGTTCGAGTCGAGACCGGTTTCGAGTCCAAATGCGAAAAATGGCTGCGCAGATTGTCGCTTTAGAACGCGAGAAGGCTCAATTACGAGACGCACTGGAGAAAACCGGAGGCGTGCTTCCAAATCGCGCGTACTTAGCACCAGATTCGTCATCGCTCATGATGGATTTAAGCAAAGCTTACCGAGGAAGTGAAAGAGACTACGTCGGCGGCGCCGCCAGCGGCGACAACGACGACGATGACTTCGACGACACTGATGAGGACATTTGTTTAGCGCGGAAAACTAAAGCGTCTTCTTCTGTTTACGGAGGAGTAAACGCTCGATTGGACGCACTTCTCGCCTCGGAACAAATGACGTCGTCTAAGGTCGCAGCCAACGGGGATGTTGACCTTTCTCGTGCAAATCGCCATCCAATATCGATGATTGAAAAGCGAGCATTAGAAAAAGAAGTTCGACGCTTGGTCAACGAAAGAGGTGATTTGATGCGTACTGGAGCATATTCTTCGAATGATCGCGCGATATCATTAATAGACGAACGTATCGATGAACTCTCGATGCAAATTAGCGCTTAGGATTGGTCAATACTATTTGTAGCAAAAGATAATACAATTACAGATTAATTACGATTTTTCCCGATGTCTTTCCTGATTGAAACATTTCCAACGCTTTCGGCAACTCCTCCCACTTGAATTCCATGCCGACCATCGGTGGTGGCAACTTTAGATTCTCCAAGTCCGATAAGAGCGACAAGAGCATATCGCTCTTATCGAACATCCAGATTAGATTAAAGCCTGCTATCGTTTTATTCTCTCCTGGTAATTCCATGGCGTCAATTTTTGGTCTCGTTAGGTACTTGTAAATCAATTTACCCCAATTCCATACGTTCCACCATTTTACGTCTCCGCGCGGCGTCATATCTGCCGCACCGTAAACGACGTACACACCTCTACCTTTCGACAAATTTTCCCATCCACCTGCAAAGAAATCGCCCAAAGTTGCATCGAGCACAATGTCCACCTCTTCTCGGTCGTAGCTAAGTCGCACCGCTTTTCGGACTTGCTCTACGAAAGTCCTTCGATCTCTCACGATAATCGCGCTTGGTGGTAGCGGCGATCCACGTTTCTTCTCCAAAACGCTTTTCTTACTCTCGTCGCCAATGACTGCTATTGCTTTGGCTCCAACCTTCTCGCAAATAGCTAATGCCTGGGATCCGCATCCGCCGCTCGCCGAGTGGATCAAACACACGTCATCTTTGCGTATTCTTCCGAGCGCGGCTAAACCGTAATACACCGTCAGCGACTGCACAATGAAGCTTGCCCCTTCTTGAAAACTCCACTCGTCTGGAATGACTCGCACTTGATGTTTCGGCACGTCCACGACGCTCGCGAATGCGCCAAACCGAGTCACCCCCATGACTCTTTTTCCTAAAACGCTTTCATCGCCTTCAACGCACACCCCGGAAAACTCCAAACCAGGAATGAACGTTTCGTTTTTCGGCGTCGCGCCGTACAAACCGAGCACCGTGAACACGTCCGCGAAGTTTAACCCCACGCATTTGACGTCGACGCGGACAGAATCTTTCGCGAGAGGTGTCAAGGCGACGTCTTTGCGCAACCGTAACGAGCCCACTAAACTTCCCGGTGTAGATACTTCCCACGCTTCCCTCGTCGCGTTCGCGAGCGATGGTCTCGCGACTTTTCTCCCGTGCAACGCGCGGTAGACTCGATTGATGTTCGGAAGTGTCGTCCTGTCTCGATGCAACATTCTCCCCAAAGCCGCGCGTGAGAATGAAGATTCTCGACTTCAATCCCCAAACTTTTTTCAGCTGTCACAAAGCGATTCAAAATTTCACCGGCGACGCTTGAGACATCAGAAATGTCGTCGCCGTCCACTTTGCGACGAAAACTACGTCGCATACTCGACGAGAACAACAGCAACGAAGCTTGCCGACGCGCCGGTTTACATTCCATAGCGAACATTCTAGAGGAAAACGAACGCTTGCAAACAGAAAACGCGCGATGGAAAGGACAATGCAAGCTGTTTCAAGACAAAGACATCGAGAATAGGAAAGAGATTGAAGCGCTGAGAGTGCTCTCGGGACCGAACGAGTGGATGGAAAGGCGCTTGGATTTGTACCGGGAAAAGTTTCGGAGCGTTTTACAGATGAAAAGTGAGTTACACGAGGTGAATAGGAAAATGCACATGCGAGTGATGTTTCAGCACTGGAGAAGCGCTACCCAACTGGCGAACGCGAAGAAAGTGACGGGTCAAGAAGACGCGGTAGAGAAATTAGAAAAGGAAATAGAACGGTTAGAAGAAGAGAACGCGGAGCTCAGAGTCGATTTTGTGACAACGGAGAAGGCGTTGAAGAGGTTAAGATTAGAGCATGATACCTTGTTACAATCGAGATTGGATATCGATACGGATTCGGATGAATGAACGAGCGCAAAGAACTCATCATCATGTACATTAATACGTAAATAGGGTGCATTATTAACACTTGTATACTAATTCACTAAACATGCACTTCTACTAATATTGCGTCCAAATCTCGTTGATGCATTTCCGGAAACTTTCGTACGACTCGAATCCTTCTTTTCCAAAAACATCATTCCACCGTTCTTCTAACCTTTTCTGCACGGATGTCGGAAGCTTCTTTTTCCCGTCGCCTATTTTCCCACCCGCCTCTCTCACCTTCCCGACTAAAAATTCTGGCGCGTCATCCGGTATGCCCATCTGATTTTTAACCTTATTCCTCACAAAATGGTCGTCGAATTTCGTCTTGTGTTCTCGCATGTACTCGAACGACCCGCGACGACACATTTCCTTTAAATCCGAAATCGCGACGTAATCCTCGCCCATGAATCTAGCTACTTTTCTAATCACGGTCGATAAGTCTTCTTTCATATCCTCGAAACACACCATCAATACTCTCTCCTTGTGTTTCTCGGCAAACTTAAACCAATTCATATTCCATTCCCAATATTGTCCCGAATGACTCGCACCAGCAAATATTGCCTCGCAAAACACCTCCGCACTAATCTCGTTCGGGTCAATCCCACAATACGCCGGTAAAAATTGGTGAAAGCTATGAAAAACGTCTTCGGGGTTCCTTACGACGATTATATATCTCGCCATCCCTTCTTTCCTCTTCGCAATCGTCTCAACGCTTTCGTGAGATTTGTACAATCTCAAACCATTCTTCGGGTCTGTTTTACTCTGCCCGGCTCTTAAATCCTGAAAGCCACCTATCGTCCCTACCGTTCTGCAATCTTCTGCAAGTATGTCCCAAGGGACTTTCTCCGTGATTTCGTTAAAGTTCATCGCTTTTTCTTCGTCCGCGAATTGGTTTTCTCTCAGCAGTCGAATGTTATGCGCGACAAACTGCATCCAAGTCGTACCGCTTTTGGGATATGTGCTGACAAAAACATCGTTCTCTCGAACGAGAAAATTCCGTCCATTCGCAACGGATGCATCCGAATGCATTCGAGCGTTGCGAGAGAGCACGAGCCGCAGAGCATCGTCGTCGTCGCTCTTTTCGCGGGTCATTTTTAATAACGAGAATTTGTATCTTTCGTTTTATCCAAAATCGAATACCTAATTTCCCTAATTTCCCCAATAAAAAGGAGCGCGTATCGGCGACATGTTTTCGTCCAATTCACTCGCAAACGACTCAATCGTCGGAATTTTGCGCGCATCAACAAATATTGAAACGACTCGGTCGAATTCAATTCAGCGAGGGGCCAACAAAAGGCATGCTCTTGCACGCGCGACGTCATCGCCGGCAGATTCGTTAGATACGAGAAAAAGTGCATCGTCATCGTCGTCGCTCAAAATCACCGCCGTGTGCTCGGTTGCACTCGCGGCCACACTTTTACGCGCACCGCTCGACGCGCAGGCGTTCGGTTCGAAGACGTCTCAATCGTTACGCGATGATGCGAAAGAATACAAAGTTGAGTTAATTGGAGGCAGCATCTCCGGCACGATTAAGGTATCATCGAAACTCAACAGAAGCTCGCAGGAAACCGTGACGTTTGATTTTTCCGACGTGCAAGGCCTCGCGCCAAGCACGAAACACGGCATCAACATTCACGACGAGACAGGAAAGAGTTGGAATCCGGAGTTGCGAAACCACGGGGGTCCTAACTCGCTTAAAAAGTTCGGCGCGAGCGCTTGCCACTACGTCGGCGACGGGTGCGTGTTGAATCGACATTACGGAGACTTAGGGAACATCGTCGTCGACGGTGAAGGGAAGATTGGTAACGTGAAAGATATGTACGTGAGTTTGAACGAGAATAAGGATAATTTTATTGGTGGTAAAGAGTTTGTCATTCACGAGCGGGAGGATGATTTCGCGACGGAAGCGAATGACGGTAACGCTGGCTCGGTTCTCGCGAAAGGATCCATCGACGCGATTAACTAAAATACTCCATTTAGTTTCCCATTATGTTAAAGCAGTGTAGTATATTTCCAGTTCTTTCTTCATTGAAACGTGCTCAATAACCATGAAACGAATGGCGCACGATAATGCTAAAGGTTCCATCGACGCGATTAACTAAAATACTCCATTTAGTTTCCAATATGTTGCAGTTTAGATATATTTTCATTTTGTTCTTCATTAAAACGCGCTCAACAACCTTGAACCGAATGGCGCAGGATACTGCCGCGCGCGCGAGTTCAGATGCGTTTGCAACACATCGGACGAGACGAAAGCTAACGCGCGTTCGTAGGACGGCTCTTTTTTCTCCGACATCGCGATTCAGCGCACTCTTCTTCTTCTTCCTCATCTTCACCACCATTTTCCTTTCGCTAGGGGAATTCAAAGTGTTTGTTGTCAACGCGCGTTTCAACAAAGATGAAGACGACGCCATGCGCGGGAAAAGATCATCATTCACCCTCCCACTTTCCGTGGATGTCCTTTTACTGGGATTAGACGACGCGCCAGGAAATGATGAGTATTTGCGCGTGGACAAATCCGGTTTGCTTTTACACCTAAACGACGCGTTTGGCTCGTTTTCGGTGTTCAATTTGAAAGACAAAATTGACACCGATGACGACGACGCCAGAAAGAGCAAAGTGAATTTTAACGTCCGATATGCGGTCAAGCACGGATCGGTTTCTTTATACGAGAATGCATTGAGCAAATTTAGACGCAAATACGAGGATGTCGTCGTCAGTCGTTCGTCTGATTTTACCCCGCGTGCGCCTCGATTTATAGTCGACGCCAAAGAGTTAGAACCTGTCGTCGAGAAAGTGATACGAGAGAACAACGATGTAGACGTAGATTCGGATGGGAAGTTTACGGTGGTAATTGCCATGCCATCCGCTACGAGTATTTTGAATAACCCGGAGAATGCGTCCAATGTGGACACGGCAGAGTCTTCGTACACGTATGGATACGATTTGAAGAGCATACATAGATACAAAGAGTTGAGGGGAGGGAAGAAAAGGCATGGGGAGTACGCGACGTCGAGTGCATGGGTTGGGCGTGGGAACTATGCCGTGGTAGATTTAAGAGCAGAAGGCCCATCGTTGAAGGAAGCTCAGAAGATGAGGACGTGGTTTTTTCCGACGAGAAATAGCATCGTAGAGCCGTTTAAGGAGTTTTTTAACACGGAGAAGGGTATTTCTGATAGCATACGAAAGAGTTTTGACGTGCACGTGTGCGGCGAATTAGGAAAGACGATATTTGATGCCGTGAGAAGTTTACACGCGCCAGATATTGCCTTTGAGACGACGAATTACGCTAAACGGGTTTTGGTACCAATAATTGCCCTGAGAGACCACGCTGCGTTTGACCCGCTTGATCCAGAGTTGAAATTTGAACACGCAGGTGTTAAGAACAAGGACGTCGTTAATGAAACAGCCGACAATGCGAGCGTGGATTTAGAAGCGGTTGAACGAGAAGTGAGAAAGTTTCTACTTCCCAGGCAAGAACTCGTTCTGGTCTCTGGAACGCACGAGTTACATTTGCATCATCACATTGCTTCTGCCATTGCGCGTGCGAAACGGCATAATGTTGAACTGAACAGCGATGAGCGATTCGTCAAGTTTTCTAAACGCCACGTATTGGAAGAGCTTCGTGTTTCCAGCGACGCACTTGGACACGGTTTAAGTGAACACGTAGAAACAGCGTCATCGCTTTTGTATTCTAGGTACGGACCGAAGGCGGCTGAGCATGCGGCGCATGCGGTGTTATTGGATATGCATCTGAGCGAAGATGTAAACGTTGGGCATTTGCATTCAAAACGAGGAGATGTTGCGTCAACAGTTTTGGGCAGCAATCGAACAAATACTGTGAAATTGTTTGGCACAAGAGTGGTCCCAGTGTACATCTTATCGCTCGCATCGTACGGCAAAGGTGTCGCTATGGATGACGACGATGGTTTAGACGTGGAAAGTGATGAAGATAACGAAGATGAAGATGACATACGAAACGATGTCGCTTCGGATGAAAACTTGGTGGTTGTTTTACAAGATGCCTCCGAGATTTCTTCTCAAGATGCCGGGATGAGTGATGGAATGCCTTCACCGTCGCATAAAGGAAGGAGAAAGAAAGCGAATCCAAACCTAACGCGCGATATTATCGCCGGTCTAGCGAAAACGCTCGGTGCATTGCCGTTTGAAGCGAGGAAACACAAGGGCCGATATTTTGAACCGTTGCCGTGGGCAGTTGGGTGTCATCCGTTCGGTGGGGATCTTTCAAACACGGGAAGCGTTTCTGATGTCATTGCGAACGCCGGAAGAAGAAATCATATCGTTTCTCGATTGAATTCCGCCTTGCACATCGTCGAAGCCGCGACGGAGGCGTACGGTGCCTTCGCGAACGAATACGTCAACGAGAACGATGACTACGAAAATCATCGCGACACGTTACCGCACTCGTTACCACAACGTATTTCAGCAGAAATGAGAGAAAATCTCCAGGATTTGGACAATGCTTTTACCGAGTTGGCCGCGAGTTTATCTTCGTTTGAAGAAGACGAAGACGCCGTACACTTTCAGTCCGATTACGTCTTGAGCAAAGCCATGGAGTTCGCGGAACGGTCGAGATTGACGATTGAAAATGCGAGAATTAAATTAGCGCGATGCAGATTACGTCGGCAGAAAATGATTGTTTCGAATTCTATATTGATCCTTCCAGTCTTTCTCGAAAACGTATTCAGTGGCGAATACTTGTTCTTCGTGTTGGCAGTTTTGGCAATTGGGATCTTCGCGATTAGCACTGGGAAAAGAAAATATCAACAACAAAATGTCGATTCTACCATTCGCAAGGCAGGACCAGCTGCGAATAGAGCGCGAGTCACTAGCTTCTAATAGTAGAGTAGTACCTTATTTAAATAGAAATTCTAGCAATTTTGCGACGACTTGTACTGAAACCCCGTTCCCAATTAGTTTATACCGTTGCCGCTTCGATAACGACGGAGGAAAAACAAAACTATCTCTAATTCCATGTAAACGACAAATTTCACTGGGAGAGAAATATCTCAAGGACTTTGAAATTCGCTCTACAAATTGTTCATCGTTTTCATCATCATCATTCACTAACCGATACGCGTCATTTGCATTAACATCCCTCTTCGCGATTTCGCCGTCTTTGAAGAGAATGAAACTCCCGCTAAAAATCGTTTTCCCATACCCGGACGTAAATGTCGACGCTAAGTTATCATTCGATGACGATGTATTAACGATATCGAAAAACTTCCAATATTTTTCTATTTTCTTTCTCTCTACTTCTAAACCCACCTCTACGTCTTCATCTAAATACTGTGCTATATTTTCTACCATCGCTACGTTTCCTTTTTGCGACATCCAAGGCGCATCATCATCAAACCTCCCAAACTCCTCTGTTCTTGCCAACAAGTAATATCTCGGCCTTTTCACTGGCACTCCTAACATCGTCTCCGGCGACAACCCAACAAACTCTCTCACGTGATACTTCTTCTTTTTCAACGCTTGTATAAACCTCTCCCTTTCTGCACCGAGCTCGAATCCGACGACGTTTTCAAGCAGTATCCTCTTCGGACGCATATCGTCACACACACCATCCATATCTTCAAACATGTCGATTATGAAAGCCAGTGCCGTCGAACGCGCATCTTTTTCTCGTTCTTTCTTCCCTTTCCTCGTGTATGGTTGACACGGTGGAGACATCATTAATATTTCGCACCGTCCTCCCTCGCCAAGAATCAAACTTTTCGCATCGACGTTTTCTATGTTCCCTTCAATCAGTAGAGAGTTCGTCTTTTGATTTTGAAAGTTCGCTTTATAGACATCGTTCGCGTTGACGTTATTATCGATGGCAATGAATCGCGCGACGGTCGCGTCATCATCTTTAAACGCCTTCGATTCTTCCAGGGCTAAGCGCATCCCGCCAATCCCAGAGAACAGCTCGACGGCCGTCGCGGTCGCGGGGGTGTTCGTAACGGTACGTGTCTCCCCATCGATGTTGGTCGACACGTCTCCTTTTCCCCTTCTCTCGAGAGAGAGCAAAAGCTTCTCTTTCGTTTTCCATCCCAACCGACGACGTCCAGCAGTTTTGGGTTTCGCTCCTCCTCCTCCTCTTCGTTCGACGGGGGGTCTCGTTGGACTTTGCGGCGGTCGTCGTCTCGGGAGCAGACAAAGCGCTTTCATCCCCAAAACGTATTTTTTTTGTCTCAAGAGAAAAAGCGAGAATTCGTTTCCAAAAAGGGAACAAAAAGATCTGCAAAAATTTGGACGCAAAGAAGAACAAAGTCTCGAAAGAAGAATGAAGTACGACGTGACCGTCCCGGTCGGTCTGGGCGAGTGGGGCGCGCCGAAACGTCGAGAAGAGATCCCGGAGGAGGAGCGCGACACGGGGAGACGCGACGAGGTCGTCGACGCGCTTTTTACGTTGGACCCCGCAAACTCGATGTCGTCGTCGGAAGACGAAGAAGACGACGAAGAAGAAGACGGAGCGCACTTGATGATTGGAAACGTTCGCGTGGACGTCGAGAGAGGAAAGGAAAAGAGAGCAAAGAAAAAGGGGAATCACATTCACTGGGACTACGATGATGAGAACAACGCCGACGACGACGCTGACGTTAATTCTCTTCCCTCTTCGTCCTCCTCGGACAGCGACGAAGACATGGAAGGACAACTGTCGGATTCGGCTGAATACGAGAGACAGTTAAAAGCCATCGCTGGTATGGCGTTAGATGGAGGGAACATGGTCCCCAGCCCGGGGTCGTCGTTCGGGGAAAGCAGCAGTTCAAGTAAGGACGATTGGACGTCGAGAAAAGGGCGGCAAAAAGCATTAGCGAAGAAACGTAAGGCGAAACGAGAGGCGCAGAAACAGCTGATCGAAGAGGAAGAGTTAGAGACGTATGTGGAATCGGTCATGGAGACATTGGTGTATTTAGGCGAAGGAAGCTACGTTGGGTTGCCGCCTGGCATGACGAAGATGAAACTGGAGTGCGTGAGAGATATCGTGCATCAAAGAAGCGGCGGATCTCCTGGCTGGTTTGTGTTTGAAACGGTGGGTGGAGGAAAGTGGATTCATGCCGTTATAAGATTCACTGGAAACTCGCCCGGGGCGAATAGAAGCGTGATGTCGCATTATGGTAAAGAGAGTAAAGATAGAACCGGTAAAAATAGATGGAATAGACAAAGAGGGACTGGCATTAGGAAGAGCGCAGCGCCGGTATCGTTCATCAAAGCCGGTAACGCGACAGAGTTGACCAAAGTAGAGTCTTCCGAAGAGGAGGAGGATGACGGTGGTGAACCTAAAGTATACGCAAATAGAGGTTTACGACGAGCAGCCGAAGCTGAGAGGAAAATGAAGGCTTTGCAAAAAGCGAGAACAAAAGCTTCAAAAGGCGTCCCGATTGACGCCGGGAGAAACTACGCCGAGTTTGAACAGTACGGGAACGCGATTGGAAGTAAGCTTATGGAAAAGATGGGCTTCACACATGGCACCGGACTCGGCGCCAAGCGAGATGGTAAAGCGGAGCCAGTCGAGGCGGTCATGCGAAAGAAACGTGCTGGATTAGGCACGTGAATGTAATGTAGTAGTGAAGGTAAGCTTTTGTTTCATTTTTTTCTTCTGTGTTTCTCTCAAGCGTGCGCAGTGATGTCCAATTTAGCTTAATCTTTTCTGACCCATCCAACGTGAAGTCATCAATGACAAAAGAACTGAGCGCATGCAAACATTTTTTGTTGTGTCTGTTTCGTTTGAATGACGCAGTATCTAACGACCTCTTCCTCTCTCTGAAGAAAAAAGACGAGAGCGCAATATCTCGCTTGAAAAGATTCTAACATAATTATTTGTATCTAAAAAATGTAACTAAAACTTTGTATAATATTACATAATCGTTACGAATCCATCGCCTCGAACGGCTCTTCTTGCGCGGTTTCGTACGAAGGATTTCGCGTCATGTTTTGTTCTTCCTTCACAACGTCTTCCTCTTTCGTGTTTACGTCATCGCCACCGTCGGAAGTGTCGTCGCCAGTATCGTCCGTATCGTCCCCACTATCCGCCGGTTTCGCCGCTCGTCCGCAAATATATGCCGAATGTTTCTCAAGTTCTTGCATGACGTCATCTTTTGAACGAGTGATAAGATCAGATATGCGCCAAAATTGACACGTGGACGCGACATTCGCGCCCGATCCAGAGCTCACCACCGTCCACGGATCGTGAGGGTTCCACTGAAAATCTGTGATAGGGTTCCTATGCCCCGAGTGCGTGAAGAGAAGTTCTTCCGGTGGAACTTGACCGTAACGAGGTTTCTTTGGTTTGTTAGTGTTTCCGCCGTCACCTTCGCTGCTGTTGTTTCCGCCATCGGCTGCGCCGTCATTAGGTTTGTTTTCGTTTTCGTTGTCGTTTACTGTAGTGGTAGTTTCTTCGTCGCTATTAGTAGTTGCCTTCTTCCTGGTTAGATCCCACACGTTCAAACACCCGTCGTCCGAGGCCGACGCGAAGACATTTTCGTCGTGCGGCGACCAACTCGCGCGAAGAATTTCGCCTTCGTGCGAGTGACTCATAATAACCATATCTTTTTCCGACGCGTTTTCTCCTTGTTTTCTGCCTCCTTTTTTCGCCGACGAGAGTTCCCCAATTTTTCTCCAATCCCATACTTTCACAATCTTATCTTTACCACCAGTCACGATTAAATTTGTATTTAACGCGTTCCAATCAACCACGTGAACGTCAACTTCGCTCGCTTTCACCGCGTTCACAGGTTTGCCGTGATCGCACCGCGCGTCCCAAAATAATAACCTAGTGTCGTCCGATACAGAACACAAAATATTCGCATCTGTTGGATGAAATGCAACATCCTCCACCGTATCCGTGTGCCCTTTGAGCGTACACTGCGCGTTAAGCATCGGACCTTTTACGTCATTCTCGTTCGTTGTCACTTTCCCGTTACTATTATTACTAATACTCACCGCAGCGTTCGCGCCAAAATCCGGCAAATGCCAAACCAAAACGTTCTTATCTCTCCCGCCACTTGCCACTTTATACTCCTTTGTGTGACAATCCAACGCAAACTCGGCAAATTCGGTGTGTCCAGTTAAAATCAAATCCGGCGTGCTCGCTCTGTAATTTGGATCGTCGTTTCTCACGCGACACTCTTTAAATGACCTCCCCGGTTGTCTTTTCACGTCCCACACATACAAATTCTCCGAATCCGTGTGCGTCACCAACACGTCCGGATTTAAACTCCCAAAGGAACGCATGTTATTCACCTCCCCTGGATGGATGATCGCGTGCACTTTCTTAAAGAAACCGAGGTTAATATTAGACACTCTCGGCCCGCCTGTATTCTCTCCGCCAATACCACCCACCGCGCCGCCACCATTCACTCCATTCCCACCACTAAACCCACCATCCGTCCCGTCATCAAACAGCATGTGTTCCGCTGCCGCCACTCTCGGTTTCGTCACGTCCACGTTGTAACTCAAAATCGTGTTCGAGTCTGCGCCTGGGTGCGCTCCGGTTTGCTCCGTTATGTAAACTCTCTGCGAAAACTTGTACTGTTTATCTTCGAGAATCGACCCCCACCGTACGGCCAACGAAGGCCACGGAACGTTGAAGTTATTAAACCAGTCGTATATGAACGGCACGAGCGTTTTCCATCGTTGGTAGGATTCGTCCGTTGGGACGTACATCGGCGGCGTTTTCGTTCTGCGTCACGCGTTGTACACGCCCAAATTACTCAAGATGCCTTTTGCACACTCAAACGCGAACGGTTTCTTTTTTGAAAAAGACCGCCTTCTCCTTAGGAAATGCGATCCCTTCTCCAAACTCGTCGTCTTCGCGACGTTTCTGTCCTCGTCCTCTTTCTTTTTTTCTTCTTCTCTTTCTTTCTTCCTCTCTCTCTTTCTCTCTCTCTCGCTCGCGCGCGAGCACAAATGGGTCTCGTAAATGATGTCAAAAACCTCCTTTTTTTTTTCCTTTCCTTCAAATACCCTAAATACAAAATTGGACAAAATTTGGACTTTTTGAAGAAACGTCTCGTGCTTTGACACACACACACTTCCTTCCGTCGCGGGAGAAGCATCAGAAAGAGAGAAAGAGAGACGTCGCGTTCGTCCAAAACGTCGTCGAGAAGATATCGACGAAGGTTTTCCGAAGGTGGTGGTGGTGGTGGTGGTGGTCGTCGTCGTCGTCGTCGTCTCTCAAAGCCACTACGATGAGATGCAAAATCGCACTTTTGTGCGTCGTTTTCGTGTTGTCGTCCCCGTTCGCCATCGTGAAAGAAGGCCGATGCGAAGGAGAGCTGAAGCTCAGAGACGACGGGCAGTTGATCGCGTCGGAGCACTTTCCAGTGCATGGCATCGTTCCGTTGGAGAATTTGGTACCGCCGTTGGAATCCGCGTCGGAGATTAAAATCACGCTGACCGTTTCGGGTGGCTCTGGATCGCAAAAAGTACGCACGAGGCCGAAAAAAGACGGCACGTTTGCACTACTGGACGTTCCTCCCGGGGACCATACGTTACAAATAGTCGCGATTGGATTTTCGTTTCCACCAATTATAGTTTCCGTGGACGGAGAGAACAATGGAGAGGTTGTCATGCGATACAGCGAAGACATGTCGACGATATTACCGAAGTTGAAGACTCCCGAAGGAACAACGAAAGAAAAGACTATCGAACGAGTCGTCGTCGCGCCAGTGTCTAAGGTGGATTACTTCGAACCATCGAATCGGGTGACTTTGCTCGGGCTCTTGAAGAATCCGATGGTGTTGATGGTATTGATGACGGTGATTATGGCGGTGGCGGTGCCATCGTTGATTAGGAATATGGATCCCGAAGCGTTGGAGGAATTAAAGAAGGAGATGGGGAAAGGGAACGTGTTTCAGCAAATGGCAGCGGCGAATAAAGCAATGGATGCAAGTGTCGAGAAGCAAGTGAATAGCAAGTTTGGCGTTAAAGAGGAGAAAGTTGGTGGTGGAAAAAATGACGAAAAGAAATAGATACTGCGATTGTAATTTGTATTATTGTCTGCTAAAAACTGCATATACTGTACAGTAGTTTATTATTGTTACATTTTCCTAAAGCAATATGTTCGTTACCTACATGTCTAAAATAAACCAAACTACTTAGCCGCTTCGTCCTCAAACATAGACTGCATTTGTTTCGTCTTCGCTTTCAATCCTTCCTTGGCCTCGTCGGTTGCCGTCGGGTGCGTTCCACGCAACCGCTTCTTCGTGACTTCTTCTTCTTCTTCGTCGTCGTCGTCGCCTCCATCAGTTCGCGCTCGTTTATTCGCTGCTCTTTTCGCCTCGTCTTCACCATCCGTTGCTATTTTACCACCGTCATTTTTGTTCTTCTCAATATTAACTTTCCTCTTAGGCAGCTTCTCAATCTCCGTTGGAGCAGGTGCCGTGTTAAAGTATGCATGCTTCAACGCCTCTTGACACGAGATTCGTTTCCCTGGATCGTACTTCAAAAGTTTTTCTAATAAATCAATAGCTTCCGCGTTCGCGCTGCTCGGTTTCCCACCCGGACCACTCTTACCACCAACTTCCACGCCAAAGATCTTTTTCAAATCCATTTTTGTTTCCCTAGGAAAGTTCATCCAATCCGGCAACGCCGCGCACCCTTCCCACTCCTCCTCTGTCGGCGTCCCTAAAACATGGTAAATCTTCGTCAACTGATCGATATCGGAACTCCCTGGGCAAAAGGGTTTCCTTAGCATCAGCTCCGCGAATACCATTCCAACTGCCCACGAATCTACTTTCGGCCCGTACCTCTTCGCCCCTAATAAAAGTTCTGGTGCTCGGTACCATCTGGCAAACACCGCTCGCGTATATTCTCTCCCATTCGCTCGTTCTGGACTTCCAAACGCTCGCGCTAAGCCAAAATCTGCCAACTTTAAAGCCCCGCTTGAGTGCACCAACAAGTTGTTCGGTTTCACATCTCGATGTAAGATCCAATTTTGGTGGCAAAACGCAATCGCTTCTAAACTCATCTTCAAGTACGACTTGACGTCTGCAATTGTTAAATCAATGCTCGAATCTTTTATGATCATCTCTAAATCCCCGCCAGAGGCGAATTCGAACACTAAGTGTAAGTTTCTCTTTTTCGAGAACACGTCCACAAGTGGCACGACGTGTGGATGATGCAACTCTCTCAACAATTTAATCTCCCTGATGGCGGTGAAATTGATGCCTTCTTTCGCTTTCCCGAGGCGGATTTTTTTTATGGCCACGAACGGATTCGTCGGGTTCAACGCGTCCGAGGCTTTGTACACGACGCCGAACGTGCCTTCACCGAGCGTCTCCAGTTTGGTGTACCGAGTCTTCTTCGCGGACGACGACGACGTCATGACGACGACGACGACGACGACGACGACGATGGCTTTTTGTGGCGACTTTAGTCATTCAATAAATGCGTTTTGTTCTTCGAATTCTCCCCCATCTTTTTGAACGCAAAAATTTGTTCTCGACGAAAGAGTTGCACGACTCGCTGCTCGAAAGATGTCGAACCCCTCGCCGCCGGCACCGGCACCGGCACCGGCGAACCGGTCTCCGTTAAACGTGGAGGCGAAGTTGTTCGTCCCGGGCGTCGGGATGGTCACGCCTCCGCCCAAAAGAACGTCATCAATGAACTCTCATAAAAACGAGGAGGAGGAGGAGAAGAAAAAAGCGGTTGAAGTGTCGCCGTTAAACTGGGACGTGGTGGACGAGCGAGAAGGAGCAGAACAGCCGACGACACCGAACGATTCGCGGAATCCAGAGTCGACGGTACCTTTTATACCAGCGCGAGGCCCGGTGAAAAAGCGCGTGGACGATCCATTCGATAAAGAGATTTATTTGCAAAGCTCAGTGCAATTGGTCAAAGAAGAGTTCAAAGAGAAAGAGGAGAAGACGGAGACGAAGAAAACGAAGAAGAAGAAGAGGAGGAAGAAGAAAAGCGAGACGAAAATTACGAACGAGAACGAGAAGGGGGAAGGGGAAGATGAACGAGAAGATAATTCTGGGAGTTCGATGCCACTTTTATCGCCGTTTCCAATACAGTCTCCTCCGACTCTCGTCGAAGTCGTCCCGGCGTCGTCGTCGGATGATGACGAAGAGCAAACGCCAAGAGAGAGCAAAATGCTCTCGAAACCGCTTTTATGTAACAAAAAGATAGATGAAGAAAAAGAGCTACTCGTGGACGAATACGACACACGCCAACTGCAAGAGGTGGAGAATTTGTTTCCAGAGGAGTCGCGTGTTCCTCTTTTAGCGGTTTCGGCAGAAAAGAAGGGAGAAGAACAATACGGCGCGAATGAGGAGGAGGACATTCCGGATGAAAAGTTATGGACTAAAGAAACACTCGCACCGTTATTAGGAGGTGATTTAAATAGTATTAAGACATTAAATACTAGAAGGAGAGAGGAGGACGGGGAGAAATTAGTTACGGGCGCGAAATTGACGTTTACCAACTACGGCGCCGACGAAAATGTGGTCGCCGATTGGGGCGACGCGAAAGTACCTTTGTTGTCTGCATCGGCCGGGAATACGCCAAGATACTTAGACGGTGGAGGACTGTTGTCTCGTCACGGTCCGTTTTCGTACGGGACTGCTGGTACTGATGAAGTCGAAGAAAGCGTCGCGTCTTCCTCTTCGGATGGCTATGTATCGTCGTCGTCTTCATCCGATAATGACGCCAAGGAGAATCGACTGCATTCAGCAAAATTATTGCTCGAACAGTTCCTTATGAGCGAAAAGAAACAAACGAAGACACCGATTAGCGTTGATCTTCAACAGAACGGACCGAATAACATCGGTTCAATGAGACAAATAACACATTCCATTCAGTTCAAACCGCTTCTCAAAACGCCTCCACGACTGAAGAAAGTTGCGCATGCGACGATACCGCAACAAAGATCTCAAACGACGCAAACAATAAGAGAACAAAGAGGACCAAGCATCTCGTCACCATATACCCCACTTATGACTCATTTGGCCGAACAAACAAAAAATGCTTTGCGGGACGATTTATGTTGCGTCTTCCACGCCGTCCTTGTCTCGCAACCGGAGATTTTAGAGAAACATTTGGCGCTTTCATCTGCATCTCCATCGTCGTCGTTACGAAGTCGAGTCGCGTCTCTCGAGCCACGAAGGTCGACTAGACGCCGCCTCGATCGATTTGAAGCGAACTTGGAAAGTTTTATGGTGTTTGCGGTAGGAGACGAGGAATGTAAAGGACAGCAACTCGTAACGTTTGACGCATTCGCTCGAGCGATGCGAGTAGCGGCTACTGCGGCGGCGAGAATGACCACAGTCGAAGGCGTTCGCGATGCGGTGGACATCTTGAGTGACTTTGAGTCGTTGTTTACTCGCAACTCAACGTATTCAGCCATTGTCCACGAGTATCTAACGTCCACCACGAATACCGACGATCAAATTTTTCGTCATCGGTGTTCGCGACGCCTCCGAGCGTACAAATCCATCATCTCCATACTAAACAAAATCAAACGTTACGACGAGACACAGTCGTTTAACAGCATCGCCGCAAAAGAATCCAACATCACGGCCGACCGTGTCTGCTTACTCATAGCCGCCTTAGACTACCCGAGGAATGAATCCGAATCCCAAGAAGATTATTCAACAACGCACGAGGAAGAAGACGTTCGCTACCTCTTCTCGCTGGTCTCTTCGGCTAAGCGTAAACTCGCGGCTGAAATCGATGATACTTCCTATCATACCCTGGATAATGGATACGATAGTAGATACAATCGCAACCGTAGCAACAGTATGCCTCTTTCTGAAGTCATCGCGAGGAGAAGACAGATGGTCGACGCGTGGTTCGAAACGCAACGGTTTTAATAGTTAGAAAGAAAGAAAATATAGATATAAAAAATAGAAAGTGAAACGTCATTCACTCTCGCACAATCATGCGCGCGCTTTCATTCACAACTCACCCAACCGGCTCGAAAACATCCTTGTTAAAACGACAGAGACCATCATCATTGGTTTCCCGTTCGAAATCATCGTCCGATAAAACCTTAATCAAAGCTGGTTTTTTCGATGACGTTTTGGATTCTCTTTTACCGAAGCCGATGTCAGATGCTCGAAAGCAAATGGAATATTTCGACGGCCCAGGAGGAATGCTCGCAAAAATTAACCCCCTTTCCAAGAAACCGACTATCGAAGCACCGCAAGTTAGATTGGGAGGTTCGCAAGTTCTCTTTGATTTCTCGACTATGGATCAACAGACATTTCAAAGTGAATTCGGAGCTCTGAATGACAACGTGATGGGTGGACGGTCGGATGCGATGACGATACTAAACGGGGGAAAAGCTGTGCTGAAAGGAATGACGGAAGACCAATTTGGCGGGTTTGCGAGTATGAAGAGTAGAGATTTCGATAAAGCGATTAATTTGAAAGAATTCGACGGTGTATCGGTAAGATGTAAAGGCGATGGGAAGCGGTACAAGTTAATTTTATACGATACAGATGACGCGTTCAACGTGGCGTTTCATAAGACATTTGAATGCCCAAACGGCGACAATTTTGAGGACGTGAAGTTGTACTTTAAGGATTTTAAGCCGGTTCAGAGAGGAAGATTAGTCGAGGAGAACGAGAGCGAATATCGCTTGTGCGATGGGTCAAAAGTCTTAGCGGTGCAGTTGATGCTTTCCAAGTTTTCATACGGCATGGACGACAAAAACACAAATTATAGGCCGGGGACGTTTGAGATTGAAGTCGAACGTATGGAAGCGTTCAAGGACTAGATGTACCAGGTACCCTACGTGGTGGTATAGTGTACCGTGGTACCATGGTACTTTTTGTGTATATATAAACTCTATCTAGCGCTTATGCATTGAGCAAAACAGAACGCATATCTCTACTTTTTCAAGCGCGTTTGGCTTCGATCGTATTTATTCTTCCAATGTTGTTTATCTATAGCCGCCACTTGCTTTATTTTCTTCGAACTCTCGTTGACTTTTTGAACAACCGGTTTCAACTTTGATGTGTGTTTATGTACGAGTATTCTGTTCTTCGTCTTTCCAAACTTTCCTTGCAATGGCGCCGACGTCGCGAACGTCTTCTTCAAAGACGTCGAAGAAGAAGAAATATGAGCACCTTCCCTACGATATGTTCTATCGTACTCGTGCGCCAACTCGTGGTCTCTCTGTTCCGTTTTTTTAAAGGTTCCACCGCACACGGGACATTCGTACGTCTCAAATTGCAAATCATGATAAATCCCCGATGACATGAGCGGAAGTTCATCAGCTTTCTCCGCTTTCGGCACAAATTGGTCCATTCTCTGATCTTCCATGATATTTTCGAGCTCCTCGCCTTTAAACTTGGATACTCTCACGCCAAGTTTGCGAACGTCGAAGGGTTTAGTATTCCCGTTGAATTCGTGGTATAATTTGTCGAACAAATCTTTGATCGTTATCATCCAATCTTTGTAGTTTTGTGATGCGTGCGCCAAATCTCGTTGTCTCGTTACTTGCTGGAAGTTGTGCTGAAACTTCACGGTAATCGTAACTTGTCGAGGTATGAACTTTAAGCGTTTCACCTCCTTGGAGACATCTTGTGCAAGAAATTTGAGTATTTTAAACAATGAATCGTATTTTCTAATCGCAGGGTACCACGAACGGCTCATGGAAACGCCACGTCTCCCCGGCGCTCCTTCCTGTATCGCCAGCGGTACGTTTTCCATCCCGATACCCATGGCAACAGAAAATAAAAACGTATACGCGGTCGCGTGACACACTTTCGCGAGCTTAGCTTTATGTTTGAGGATATCTCCGCACGTTTTCACATCAAACGCGTTTAAATAGCGCTCCATGGAAGCTCCGATCCCACCAATTTTCCTAATTGAAAGCGTGCTCAAAAACTCTAAAATATCCTCACTGGTAAACTTTAAGATTTTCTGGCCATTTGGTTTGTTCACGTCTGAACAGATTTTCGCCAAGCGCATGGACGGACCACCACCGCCTGAAACCGTCAGTTTAGTCTTTTCAAATACCTCTTTTCGTATTTTCTTCATCGTTTCCTCCATTTCTGCATGCTTCTCTTCTGTAGTCATTTCTCGTTGGTCAAACTTAAAGTGTTCGGTCATGTTCAAGTAGACCTCATCGCTCGACGGCGCGAGGAAGTACTGATCGTACTTCCTGTAGACCTCCTGACCGAGTTTAGCAATTTCTCCGTAACGTTCAAAATTGACGCCCGTCACCATCAATTCTTTAAACTCGAATGCTTTGTCGTAACGTTTGCCTCCCAACTCCTCGCGTCTCATCGTTTCCCACGATTTCCTCTCTTCATCGATTGGAAACCGTTCTCTTAAACCTTTATGGTACGCCTCTTTCGCCGTTTTTCTCGCTTGATTATTCACGCCGTGTTTATACAACTTCATCGCGGTGTGTGTCGGCATCCCGCTTCGAATCCCAAACTTTCTCGCCACGTACGACGCCGTTGTGCACACCGGGGCGCCGACCACAAACGGCATATCCCTCAACACAGGATTCTCCACGATAGCCGCTTGCGCATAAAACATGTCGTAATCAAAGTGAAACCACGCGTTTTCCAAGTCTCGTTCCATTTCCATCCGTTTTAAAGTTTCCTCGCTCATTTCCTCCAATTCTGTGATCTCTTTTGCGCTCGTTCGTTTCCACCTCTCCAGGTTCGGGACGATCTGTTTCGTTTTTTGCTTCTCGATTCTCGAGCGTTCGGCGGTGCCAGCGGGCGTTTTTTCCGTCAACTCCGCGATAACTCTTTGAACGGCCTCAGTGCAAGCTACGCCACTCTTGGCTCCGATGAAGGATCCTCCCGTGAACGTTTTCTTTTCTTCTTCTTTTTCTTTTTCTTCTTCTTCTTCTTCTTCTTCTTCCTTCTCTGAAAAGTGAGCACCCTGCTCTTCTTTCGAAAATCCCCCTCTGTCGTCCCATGTCTTTGGATTCACGACTAACTCGGTCTCGTAATTTTCCGGGAGCTGCAGTTCGCCTCGCGCGCCGATAAACGCCTCCTCGTCATCCTCTCCTTCTTCTTCCCCTTCGTCCAAAACGACAAAGTCTCCTTCTCTCTCCTCTCTGTCGACGCAATCTGGAATTGGATTCTCCCTTTGCATCATCACCACAGTCGTCTTTCTTTTTTTCCTCATTTCTTTCTTGTCCTCATCCGCCTCGTCGCTTGTCGCGCCCATCCGACGACAACACGAGTCCGCCGCTTTTGTTGGACTCGTCGTCGTCGTCGTCGTACTCGTCGTCGTCGTCGTACTCGTCGTTAAGCGCATCGGAAAGTTTCGCGACGACAGAGAGGATCGTGTCGTCTTCCTTCTCCCGATTTTTCCAATTTTCCCTTCCTTTTTTTTGCCTTTTTATTT
>MDSZ01033090.1_pt1 | contig 29817 bp, 26 predicted proteins | sample 811201 | NCBI WGS metagenome assembly MDSZ01 (sample SAMN05326647, study PRJNA326480) | marine metagenome | isolation source: seawater | place: Indian Ocean: North | collected 2010 | reverse complement strand
TTTTGTTAGTTTCATTTTGAATAAAGTTATTGAATCTCTAAAAAAGAGTTTTATATTATAAATGTTGGTTTTCCAACTATGACGATAAACGAATCTCGTAATAAACATTGCGGACGTGGGGGCAGTACCCACCACCTCCACCATTTACAACTTGAGGGGGTGAATTAGGCTCGACGGATGTCTAAAAGTTATTCTTTCGTACGAGATGGTTCCGACGTAACGGGCCAATTATAAATGCAAATGATAAATTTGCTCTTGCTGCTTAATTAACTTGTTAATTAAGTAACGGGGTTCGGGGCACCTGGCAACAGAACGCCCCTTAAAGCTGATAGGTCGCAGTGAAATTAAATTCCAATAATTTAGTAATAATCATGAAAAAAATATTATTAATTTTAGCAGTCACGTTATTTACAAGTTCGGCGTTTGCAGGTTCTTGTCCGATGTTAGCAGGTCAAGTGCAATCCAAAATTGAAGAGGCAAAAAAGCTTCATGACGAAGGTGTAAAGGAACATTCAAGTGGCAATCACGCTAATTCAGAAAAACTTTTAAAGAAAGCTTTAAATTTATTTAAAGGTTAATTTAATTGGGGTTAGGGGCACCTAGCAACAGAACGCCCCTTGTTATATAATATGAGAAAAGACAGAATGAAAAAAAAGTTAATTATATTTTTAACATCAATATTTTTATATTCATGTGCAACACCTGAAGTAGTAAATATAATAGGTCCTAATGATAGTTCTTTAAATTGTAAGGAATTAAGTAGAGAAATTGAGAAAGCAAATGCGTTATTTAATAAAGCTCAAAAACAAAAAAAGATGAGTGCACCACATAACATAGGCGCATTATTGTTTTACTTACCTGGAGTTGGTGTAACAATGAAAAATGTTGATGAGGCAACTAAAGCAGCTCAACTTCGAGCTCAACATTTAAACAAACTTAAAGAAAAAAAGAATTGTTCTTAAAATAATTAGTCGCATTGTTTTTTTTAAAACTTACGATAATATCAATTATGGAATTAATTTTGACTGTTATAATCGTTTTATTTATAATTTTTTATCTTGTCCGACCAATTTCTAAAGATGAAATGAAAAGGTTCGAGAAAAAAGACAATTGGTCTAATATGGGTTTTTAGTTAAAAAGAAAACTAGAAAATATATTTTTGTGACAAATAAAATACTAAACCTAAACATATTCCAATTAGTAAATAATAATAAATATCTTTCATGCTACAAATTTGCTTAAATCAGGTTTAAAATAATTTGGCCCTTTCATAACTTTGCCGCTTTCGTTATATATCGGTTTTCCGTCATTACCTAGCTTGCTCATATTTGAATTTTGAACTTCTTGAAAGCATTTATCTAAGTTTATTCCAAAGGCATGTCCGGCTCCATAAGTAACGTATAATATGTCAGTAAGCGCATCAGCAATTTCTTTTAAATCTTTTTTGCCTATGGCAGACTTCAGTTCGCCCAATTCTTCACTTATTAAATCGTATCTTAATTTGGTTATTTTTTCTGACGGAAAATCAGCATTTTCTTTAACTTCTTGACCGAATTTTAACATGAATTTTTTTACACTTTCAAAGTTACTCATTTTTGCTCCATTTATAATTTATTAATTATTAATTAAAGTGTAATATACCATAGAATCACTAATGAAATACAGAACTGAGTTTGACAGTATAGGAAAAATTAAAGTACCTGGTGATAAGTATTGGGGAGCTTCAACTCAAAGATCAAATAAATATTTTAATATTGGTGACTTTCTTGTTAGACCTATAGTTATCGAGTCTATAGCCGTTATAAAAAAAGCAGCAGCCATTGTTAATGCCAAGAATAAAGATTTAGACAAAAAGATTTGTAAGTTTATAATTAGAGCCTCAGATGAAGTAATCAAAGGTAAATTAAATGATAATTTCCCTCTAAAGGTTTGGCAAACTGGGTCGGGCACTCAGACAAATATGAACGTTAATGAAGTAATTGCAAATAGAGCAATTCAATTAATGGGAGGCAAGATGGGAAGTAAAACTCCGGTTCACCCTAATGATCATGTAAATAAATCTCAATCAACTAATGATGTTTTTCCAACAGCAATGCATATAGCAATCGCAATAAAGACTAGAGAAAAGTTATTGCCTTCTCTTAAGTTATTAAATAAGGAGCTCCAAAAAAAAACTAGGCAATTTAAAAATATTGTAAAAATTGGTAGGACTCATTTACAAGACGCAACCCCAATTACATTAGGTCAGGAATTTTCTGGTTATCAATCCCAGCTAAACAAATGTATAGAAAGAATAGAACACGCACTTAAAGAAATATACTTTTTAGCACAAGGAGGCACTGCGGTAGGAACGGGGCTAAATACAAGAAAAGGTTTTGATAAAAAAGTTGTAAAAGAAATTAGTAAAATAACGAAAATACCTTTTCGGTCTGCTAAAAATAAATTTGCTGCTTTAGCCGGACATGATCCAATTGTGAATTTTTCCGGAACACTAAATACAGCTGCGGTTTCTTTAATGAAAATTGCAAACGATATAAGATTTTTGGGATCAGGACCTAGAGCAGGTTACGGTGAATTAATTCTTCCATCGAACGAACCTGGTTCATCAATAATGCCTGGAAAAATAAATCCAACACAAACTGAAGCTGTAACAATGGTATGCGTCAAAGTAATTGGAAATCATAATGGTATTACTATGGCTGGTTCTCATGGTCATTTCGAACTTAATGTTTTTAAACCACTTATTATCCATAATATATTACAATCAATAGAGATTATGGCTGACTCGTCTATGACATTCGCAAAATATTGTGTGAGTGGAATAAAAGCTAATAAAAAAAGGATTGATAGTCTTTTAAAAAATTCCTTAATGCTTGTGACTTCTTTAACTCCAAAGATTGGGTATGACAAAGCTGCTAAGATTGCTAAAGCAGCACATAAAAAAGGAACAACCTTGAAGGAGGAGATTTTAAAATCAAAAATTCTAACAGAAAAAGAATATGATAAAATTATGAATCCATTTTTAATGACTAGGCCAAAGTAATTAAATTATCTCTTCGATAAAAATTCTTATTTTATCATAATCTAAAGAATTTAATATACCCTCATATATTAAAAATTTTTCAATCTTAACTTTTAAACTTTTTAAGTCAGTTTTAGAAAGTTTTCTTTTTTGATAAATTATCTCATTAAGATTTATTTTTCCAGTTGTAAGGTTTATCGAGCTATAAATTTCAATATTCTTATTTTCATTAACTAAATTTGTGATTCTATATTTTTTTTTGAATAATTCCATATCATTAATAATTAATTGTTTGTTTAAGTATAGCCTTTTATAATCTCCAAAATCCTTTAATTCTCCACTAAAAAAAACTGATCCACCTTCAAATTTAATAAAACTTTTGTTGATCTTAATATTTCCATTTTCAAATTCTAAATTTAGGAAAAGCTCTTTTAATAATTCATTATTAAATAATCTATTTTTACTTATAAATTGAAATTTACCATTAATTTTTCTTTTATATTTGAATTTATCAATGTTGTTCAAAAATGATATAAAGGATTTTTTATCAACATTGAACTTTTCAAGATTGATTATTGCATCGATGAGAAAAAATGGTTTTAAAATTATAGCGCTATTAAGATTTAATAAAATATTATTATTTCTAAAAATTGTTTTCTCAAGGTTTAACCTTTCATTATCTTGGGTAAATTTGAATTTTAGTATACTATTTAAAAGCTCAATTTTTCCATCCCCTTCAAAATTATTAGTTTTTTTTTTAAAATTTATATCACATTTTAAACCCAAATCTTTGCTTTGGACTAAAAAATTATTTACTATTTTTTTTTTGTTTAATGTAAAGTTAAACCCATTTCCAAAAAAATTTAACGAGAAATTAATTTTATCATGATTGGAATTATCATAATTAAAATTAGTTAATTTAGTTATTTGATCATTTTTATCATGAATTAATAATGAAGAGTCGGAAACAAAAAATTTATTTTTAACTTTTATTAATGAATTTATATCTTCTATTAAATTGTTAATTTCGATTGAAAACTTATTTTCTTTTATATGGATATTTTTTATTTGCATTTTTTTAAAGTTGTAAATATCAAATAAATTTATACTCATTATCAATATGCCATCAGTGGATTTCAAATTATTTTCAACAAAGTAAAATTTTGGATTTATTATTGATAAATTTGGGGACGGCAAAATGCTATACTTTAATTTTTCATAACTTTCTAACTGAATATCGTAGGATTTTTGTAGATCTTTTTTAATTAATGGAATTTTATCTTCAAATTCAAACAATTTAGGTAATTGAAAAAAAAAAAATTATTATAAGTATCAGAGTTAAAATTAAATATTTAAGATTTAGGAAAAATTTAATCATTTAAAATATCAACTGTTTTTTTTGTTCTACAATATTAATCATTTTTTTTATTTAAGTAAGTAGTGTATAAAAGTAAATTCATATTTATGGACGTTATAAAAAATTTACTAGATAATTTAAACAGTGAGCAAAAACAGGCAGTGGAGAGTACTGAAGGACCAAATTTAATAGTTGCTGGTGCTGGTTCGGGAAAAACTAGAGTTTTAACAACTAAATTAGCTTACATCATAAGTCAGAAAAAGGCTTGGCCAAATCAACTCTTGTGTGTGACTTTTACGAATAAAGCTGCAAGAGAAATGCAAAATAGAGTTATAAGTTATCTTAAAGGGATGTCAAAATCTGTTCCTTGGCTTGGAACTTTTCACTCGATAAGTGTTAAATTTTTGAGAAGACATGCTGGGGTTTTAGGGTTCAAAAGTAATTTTACTATACTTGATACAGACGACCAAAAAAAAATTATTAGAAAAATCGCAGAGTCTGAAAATGTTGATTTGAAAAAAATTTCACCTCAATTTGTATTAGCTTTTATTGATAAATGGAAAAATAGAGGGTTACTTCCAGAAGATGTTGAAATAAAAAAAACAAATATTTTAGAAAAAACTATTTTGAAAATCTATGAGATATATCAAAAGAAAATAAAAGATTTAAATGCTTTAGATTTTGGAGACTTAATTCTTTACTCGGTAAAGTTATTCGAGAAACATAAAGATGTGAGAGAAATTTATAGAAAAAATTTTAAGTACATTTTGGTAGACGAGTTTCAAGATACAAATTTTATACAAAATAAATGGTTAAATTTGTTGGTAAATGATAATCAAAACATATGCTGCGTTGGTGATGACGATCAATCAATTTATAGTTGGAGAGGTGCAGAAATACAGAATTTTTTAAACTTCGATAAAATATATAAAAATTGTAAAGTTTTTAAGCTTGAACAAAATTATAGATCTACCAAAAATATTTTAGATACTGCCTCAATTTTAATTGCTAATAATGAAAATCGTGTTGGAAAGGTGTTAAAATCTACAAATGATATTGGGGAATTGGTAAAATTAAATTGTTATGGAAATGGTAAAGAGGAAGCTGCAGGCATTAGCGACCTTATTGAGGGTAAGATAAAAGATAAATATAACTTAAATAATATAGCAATTCTTGTAAGAGCTATTTATCAAACCAGAGAATTGGAGGAGAGATTCCTTAAGGTTGGAATCGGTTATAGAATTTTAGGTGGTGTGCGATTTTATGAACGTGCTGAAATAAAAGACGTAATTTCATATTTAAGAATAGTTAATCAAAAATTTGACGACTTGGCTCTTGAGAGAGTGATTGGTGTCCCAAAAAGAGGTGTTGGAAACTCTACGCTCAAACAAATTTTTGAGTTTTCAAGTAAAAACAAGGTTTGTTTAGAGGATTCTATAATAAAAATGATAGAATTAAATCAATTTAAACCAAAAATAAAAAATTCTCTTCAGAGTTTAATGAAAATGATTTTCAAGTGGAGGGTGGACTCAAAAAAGATGAAACATTTCGATTTATTAAAAATAATAATTGACGAATCTGGATACTCGTCGATATTAAAAAACAAAAAAGATTTGGAGAACGAAAATCGTTTAGAAAATATTAAAGAACTTTTGAGAGGTATGCAAGAGTATGACGATTTACAATCTTTTTTAGAACACGTATCGTTGGCTACCTCAATAGATCAAGATTGGGATGGTAAAAAGATTAATTTGATGACAATGCATGCTGCAAAAGGTTTGGAATTTGAGGCCGTATTTCTTCCAGGCTGGGAGGAAGGTCTTTTTCCACATCAAAAATCTCTAGAGGAAAAAGGTGATTTCGCTTTGGAAGAGGAAAGAAGATTGGCGTATGTAGCGATTACAAGAGCTAAAAAAGAGGTATTTTTATCATTTGTTCTTAAAAGAGCTTATCATGGTGACTGGATGGATAGTATACCCTCTAGATTTGTTGCTGAACTTCCAGATAATAACATCGAAAAAAACGAAAAAAATTTAAAAGATAAGGATGAATTTGAATTCAATCAGGACTTTGAAATTGAATTTGATGATGAATATAGAAGTCCAGGATGGGAGAGATTTAAAAAAAATAAAATGTTAAAATGGAAAAAATAAAAAAATTAAAACAAATAATAAAGCTTCATAATTTAGATGGATATATTGTTCCAAAAAATGACGAATTTTTTAATGAATTTGTTGAAAGTGAAAAAGATGACTTAAAATTTATCTCTAATTTTTCAGGTTCTTATGGATTTGCAATAATATTAACTAATAGTAATTATCTTTTAGTTGATGGGAGATACACATTACAAGCAAAGCTAGAGTCGAAAAATTTTAAAATAATTGATATGTATAAAAAAACTTACTTTAAAATTTTCAAAAATAAAAAGCTTAAAATTGGCTATTGCCCCAAATTATTCACTTCCTTAACCTTGAAAAGAATTTTTTCAAAAACATCTTTAAATACAATTCCTATTGAGGAAAATTTTATTGATAAAATTAGAACAAAAAAAAAATCTAAAAAACCTAAAAAAATTTTTTCTTTATCCGATAAAGTTGCAGGACAAAGCCCTAAAAAAAAAATTGAAATTTTAATAAAAAACCTAAAAAAGAAAAAACTTGATTTTATGTTTATATCGGCACCTGAAAATGTAGCATGGTTGCTAAATCTCCGCGGTTTTGACTCATTGTATAGTCCTCAAGTTAACTGCCATGCAATTTTAAGTCAAAGTGGTGAAATTAGTTTATTTATAGATAGGAGAAAGGTAGAAAGAGCAATAAGGAAAAAGTTAAATTTTGTAAAAATAATTGATATAAAATATCTGTCATCTTTTCTTGGTATTTTGAATAAAATTAATATTAGTGTTGACGTTGCTTCATGCTCTCAGTTTTACTTAGATATTTTAAAAAAAAATAATAATATCTTTTATAAAAAAGATTTAATTTATTTATTAAAAGCAAAAAAAAATAAAACTGAAATCAATAATATGAAAAAAGCTCACATAGAGGATGGTTTAGCCCTAACAAGATTTATTTTTTGGATTAAGGAAAACTTTAATAAAAAAAAAATTACGGAAATTTCAGCGCAAGAAAAAATATATAAATTAAGAAAAAAAAATAAAAATTTCAAATTTTTAAGTTTTCCTACTATCTCTAGCACAGGATCAAACGGGGCAATAATTCACTACAGAGCTAGTAAAAAAACTAATCAAGTTTTAAAAAAAGGGAAATTGTATTTGATTGATTCTGGTGGTCAGTATTTTTATGGTACCACAGATGTAACAAGAACTTTGTCACTCCAAAACAACAATAAGAGAATAAAAGATATTTATACAAGAGTTTTAAAGGGGCATATAGCAGTTGCTAATTATAGAATTAATAAAAAAACAACTGGATCCGAGATTGATAGATGTGCAAGAAGATATTTAAACGCATTTAATTTAGACTACAACCATGGTACAGGTCATGGCGTAGGTTATTTCTATAATGTGCACGAAGGTCCTCTATCTATTTCTAAATTCAGTAATGGAAACTTTGAAAAAGGGATGGTTCTTTCAAATGAACCAGGCTATTACGAAAAAAATAAATTTGGAATTAGAATTGAAAATCTAGTTGCAGTTAACGAGAATAGTAAAAATTTATTTTTTGAAAATTTGACTATGGTTCCAATTGACAAAGATCTGATTAATAAAAGATTGTTATCAAAAAACGAAATTAAATGGTTAGATAATTACCACAGAAATGTTTTCTTGAATTTAAAAAAATTTATGAAAAAACAAGAGAGAAAAAAATTGAAAATTTATTGCTCAAAGATTTAAAAGTTTATACCATTCTTTTTCATTAATAATTTTAACCTGTAAAGCTTTTGCTTTTTCAATTTTTGATTTTGTTGGCTTTGAATTTCCCACAACTATATAGTCTAATTTTTTTGACACAGATCCCATCACTTTGCCACCATTTTCTTCCGTAATAGATTTAGCCTCTGATCGGCTAATCTTCTCCAAACCACCAGTGAACATGATATTTTTATTACTAAATATGCCATCCTTATTTTCATCTTTATGATCTAAAATTTCAAGTCTATCTGATAAAGTTTTTATAATATTGTAATTTAATCTTTCCTCAAAAAAATTATCTATAGATTTTAATTGTGTTGATCCAATTCCATCTAGTTCACTCAAGTTTATTAATGAAGATTTTCTATAAGTCTCATCTTTCATTTTTAAAAAATTTCTAATAGATTTAAAAAAACCTGATAAAGTTTTAGCATTTTCCATGCCTATGTGTCTTATTCCAATTGAATATATAAATTTTTTAAGTGAGATTTTTTTTGATTTGTTTATTGCCGACTTAAGATTCTCAACAGATAAACTTCCCCATCCCTCTAATTCTTCAATTTTTTTAAAATCGAGATTAAATATATCTGCTGGCAATCTTATAAAATTTTTATCCCAAAACTTATCTATAACCCTTTTTCCCAAACCTTCAATATTAAATCCATCTTTAGCGACTAAATGTTTAAGTTTTTCTTTTGCTGTATAACTACAATTGTATCCCATCAAACATCTTTTTATCGCGTCTTTACGTTTTGTAGTTAAATTAAATTCTTTATGTAATTTTGATCCACAAAGGCATTTATCAGGAAATATAAATTTTTTAGCATCTTTTTTTCTTTTTAATTTATCTACAGATACGACTTGGGGTATTACGTCACCTGCCCTTTGGATTAATATTTTGTCACCGACTCTTATATCTTTTCTATTTATTTCGTCTTCATTATGCAGTGAGGCATTTGAAACGACTACACCGCCAACTGTAATTGGCTCTACTTTAGCTACGGGTGTAATCGCACCAGTTCTACCAACCTGAATAATAATATCTTTAATTGTTGTAAAGGCTTTTTCTGAAGAAAATTTATATGCGGTTGCCCATCTCGGAGAACTTGATGTACTTCCTAGTCTTTTTTGAAAATTTAAATCATCTACTTTGTAAACAATACCATCGATATCATAATTTAAAGACGAACGTAAATTTTCAACCTTACCGTGGTGTTCATCTATTTCATCTAAATTTTTAACTACTGTATTCAATTCATTAGTTTGAAATCCCCAATCCTTTAACTTTTGTAAAAAAAATGATTGTTTCGAAAAAGTTTCTGGCATTATACTTCCAAAACCATATGCGACATACTTCAAAGGGATTTTTGCAGTTTCTTTTGGATTTTTTTGTCTCAAGCTTCCTCCGGCGGCATTTCTAGGATTTGCAAATTTTGTTTTTATTTTAGCAAAATCTTTTTTTGTAATAAATACTTCCCCTCTTATCTCAATTTTTTCAGGAAACGATTTATCATTTATACTTACAGGTATATCTTTTATTGTTTTTAGGTTTAATAAAATATCTTCGCCTTGTATACCATCACCTCTTGATAAACCTTGAGTGAGCTTCCCTTTTTTATAAGTTAGTGAGGCTGAAATACCATCTATCTTAGGTTCAGCTGACAATACTATCTTAGACCTGTCTATATTAAGAAAATTTTGAATTTTTTTAAGAAAATCTTCCATATCTTTAAGATCAAATGCGTTTGATAAAGATAGCATTACTTTACCATGCTTAATTTTTTTGAATTTATTTTGTATTGGTGCACCAATAATGTTTTCGACAGATCCAAATTTTTTTATTAAAAAATTGTTTTTTCTTTCTAAATTAATTAAAGTTTTCTTTAGTTTATCGTATTCTTTATCATCTATTTCTGAATTGTCTTTGTTATAATATTGATCGTTATAAAGCTTTAATTTATTTAATCTAATCTCATATTCTTTAATTATTTTATTCTTATCGACCATATTATTTAATCTTGTCTAAAATTTTTGAAACGAAATTTTTTTTATCTTTTTCTCTCTGTAATTTTTTTACATTGTATTGCTTATTGTATATTTTGTAAGTCTCTGCATACCACTCGCCTGAATTATAATTGTAACCTAAAATATTAGCTACCTTCTTAGACTCCTCAATTAGACCTAGTTTATAGTAAACCTCCACAAGCCTATGCATTGCTTCCTCAATAAATATTGTAGTATTATAAAATTCTACAATGTTCTGCAGACGTTTCACTGCAGGTGTCCATTTTTGTTGATTGATATAAAACTTTGCAATGTAAAGTTCTTTTGCAGCAAGTTGATTATTAATCAAATCTAATTTAAATTTTAGATCAATCGCGTATTCATTGTTTGGATATTTTTCTAAAAAGCTTTCAATTTTCTCTTTAGTTTCATTAAGTGGAGCTATATCTTTTTTTTCGTCAAGTATAGTTTCATATGAAATTAGAATGTTTAAATAGTTTGCGTAAATGATATTTTCGTCTACTGGATAACGTTGCATATATCTCTTTAAATTTTCTTTCGCTTCAGGATAAAAATTAATTATGTAATAATTATAACTACACATTAATGCAGACTTTGCAGAATAGTTTATTTCGTTAAATAAATTTTCTGCTTCACAAAATTTCTTTGCTGATGCCAAGAATTCATTATTGTTCATTAGTCTGTAAGCTTCTTTGTAAACTGTAAATGGATTTTTTAAACTATCATTTTCAACTATATCTTTTTTAGAACAAGACAATACCAGTTGTATTATAACAAAGAAAAATATCAATTTTTTTTGCATGAATTAATATTATCAAATATTTCTTTTTAGGTAAATTTTTAAAAGCTAATTAGCTATTAACAGCTAATTGATTTGGAACTTTTTGTATTATGTTTTTTGAGTTTTTGATAGGTTTAACGAAAACTTCTTTTTTTATGATTATTTCATTGAATAGTTTTTGTAAAAAACTTATGCTTAAATTATGTCCACCTTCAATTGTAGTAACTTTTCCATTTATTCTGTATCCTGAAAGTAAAAAATCCCCAACTAAATCCAAAATTTTATGATTTACAAACTCAAGTTTATTTCTTAATCCACCTATATTTAATATTTCATTTTCTTTAACAACTATAGCATTGTCGAGGGAGCCCCCTTTTGCAAATCCAAGTTTTTTGATTTTTTCAATATCTTCAAATAAACAAAATGTTCTCGATGTATAAACATCTTTTAATTCTTTATCATTAAAGTTAATCACATTTCTTTGATTTCCAATAATGTCGTTCTTATAATTAAGTTTAAAATCTACGACAAGACCATTATCGTTTGGTTCTAAAGAAATAAACTTGTTATCTATCTTTAAATCAATTTTTTTTTCGATGTTAAAAGTATTCTTTACGACAGTTTGTTCATCAATACCTGTGTTATATATGCCTTCAACAAAATCTTTTGAGGATCCGTCCATTATAGGAACCTCAATATTATCTATTTCAACGATTACATTATCGATTCCTGTAATATAAAAAGAGGCCAGTAAATGCTCTACAGTTGAAACAGATACATTTTTACTATTTGTTATTTTAGTGCATAAAACGCTAGAAGATACATTTTTAAAATTCGCAAGTATTAGGTTATTTTTTTTAACATCTATTCTCTCGAAAACCACTCCGGTATTTTCACTTGCAGGTCTAATTTTAATTTTTGATTTCACTCCAGTGTGAAGACCCACGCCCTCAAATTCTAAAGGTTTGGATATTGTTTTTTGAAAATTCTTAGACATCATGTGTTTTTAAATGAATTATGCCTCAAATTTAAAACAACTAATGTTTCAAAAAAAAACATAATAAATTATTAGAATATTTTTGAAAAAATTCTTGAAATAAGGGACTTTTTATCTTGAGTATATGCAATTACCTCTCTATCCCATCCCTTAGAAATAAGTTCGGCAGCAAAGGAACAGTTTAGGTATTGGTCATTATGGGTTTTGTGCTTTAATGAAACATTAAACGTGTGATCAAAATTTTTTTTAATCATTTCAGCTTGATTATTAAAAATCGACTCATCTTCTACTTCAATAAAAATATTGTCGGTGTGCTTTTTTAGATTTAATATATTTGTATTTTTGTTAAAAATTAAATTAAAAATTTCTGTGTTTCTTGCGTCTATAATTTCAAATATATGATTTAGCGAAATTTTTCTGAATGAATTATCTTTGAACATAGATTTATCTAACAACATATCTGATTTTTTTTTAATAACACCATTAAAACTTATAGTCTTGAATATTTGATCAACACTTTCGTTGCTCAAGGAACATACTTTCGAAACATCTTGCTTAAATTTATTTGAACCAAATTTGAAATTTTCATAAAAAACGAAAGATGAATTATCAAAGAAGGACAAATCACAACTTTCTTTATTTAAATTAATTTTGAAGAAATCTTTTTTACTACTATTATGCATTTTTTCCATTCCTTCTAGGAAATTTTTAAACAAAATTCTGTCGACTGTAAGATTAAGCTTCTTAAAAGATGAAGAAATATTTTTTAAGTCATTGCTTGGTAATAAAAATAAAGATATTTCATGGAAATACCTATCCCCTATTAAGCCAACTGGAGGATTATCAAATTTTTTATTATCTAAAATAAAATTTGTGTTAAAAAGATGAATTATAGAAGATCTTTTATAACTTTCTTGAACAGTCTTCTTTAAATCATTCAAAATAAAAGTAATATCATCCTCATTAATTTGTGATTTATTAATTTTTTTTGACCCTGAAACGTTAACACAAAATATTTCTGGAGAGTCTAAGATTAGTATTAAATTTTTAAAAGTAAAATTTATTTTTTTTTCTGCTAAAAAAATTGCATTTTTAATATTTTCAAAAAAATCTTTTGAATTATCAGGAACTCCTAATTTAAAATTACTTAAATTAAATATATCTTTAAATAAAATTTCAAAATCAAAATTTTCATTATATTTTCCAGAAAAAATTATTATGTTATTTTTATTTATTTCTAGAAATAATATTGGTTTATCAAAAATCATTTTAAAATTAATTCATTTTCTATTCTGTAATCAAATATCGTAAATTTCTCCAATCTATTTTCACTCTTTAAATTTTTAAAATTTTTTAAGCTAGAGGTATAATTTTCAACTGGTAATTTAATTTTGATGCCGTCTTTCATCTTAATATCCCATCTTCCAATGTCAAAGTATTGGACACTCTTAATATTTTCGACTCTAAAATTTAGTAAATTGAGACTCTTATATAATGATAAGAATTTTTTAACATCTCCCTCTATAAAAATTAATTTTTGAATATTATGAATGTCATTTTTATCGAACGTTATTAAATCAGCATCTTGAGTAACAAGAAATAATTCATTATTCCGAGAGGTAATCCCTATTATTTCTTTCTCTTCTATAATCAATTTTATTGTATCGGGGTAAATTTTTTTTATTTTTACGTAATCTATTTGTTTAAAATTATCTAAAAGTTTTGCAATGTCGGCATTAGAAATATATAACAAATTCTTTCCTTTTATTAGAGATAGCTTATTTGAAAGCTCAGAAAAGTTTATTCTATTTTCCCCTTGTATTAATATTTTATTTATAGAGAAGAGATTTTGTTTTTTATTTTTTGTCGGAGCATAAGTAGAAAAAATTACTATGAGGAATAATAAAAAAAATATAAATTTTGAGTCCTTCATTATTATTTATTCACATCAGCATCAGCTAAAATTTTCTGAATAAGTCTATTAAAAGTAATGTTATTATATTTTGCTATCTCGGGGACTAAAGACAAATTCGTCATACCTGGCTGAGTATTAAGCTCCAAAAGATAAAATTTGTTTTTCCAAAACTTAAAGTCACATCTCGTAACACCCCTACATTTTAGTGCAAGATGTGTTTTTTTTGCAATTCCAAGAACTTTATTATAATTTTTTTTTGTTAAATTTGCTGGCATTATGTGTTCTGTTTTTGCAGATTTTAAATACTTTGCTTTGTAATCGTAAAATTTTCTTTTAGGTCTTAGTTCAATGGCACCAATGGCTTTATCATTTATTATTGCAACCTGAATTTCCTGACCGCCAATATAGCTTTCGTTTATAATATCATCATATTTTTTTAAAAGTGTTTTGGAATGATTATACAAAGATTTAAAATTCATACAAATTTTAACACCAATACTTGATCCCTCGTTAATTGGTTTTGAAACAATAGGATAACCAATTTTATTTTTTTTTATAAGTTTCTTTAAATTTCTCTTACAAAAATTGGATTTATTTAGTAAAAAATATTTTGGTGTGAGAATTTTATTTTTAATAAAAATTTTTTTTGATAAAATTTTATTCATAGAATTAAATGAGGATATTATACCTGAATGCGTATAAGGAACTTTTAAAAATTCAAAAAAGGTTTGTATAACTCCATCCTCTCCACCTTTTCCATGTAAGGCATTAAAGATAGCGTTGTATTTTTTTTTTCTAATACTTGCCAAGTCTTCTTTTAATGGATCAAATTTTTGTACGGAATGTCCCAATTTTTTCAAAGCCTTGTAACACGCTATCCCACTTTTTAAACTTATCTTTCTTTCTTTTGATGCGCCGCCTAAAACTAATAAAATTTTTTTTTTTTTCAAAATCAATTATCTCCAATTAATTTTATTTCAAGCTCAAGATTAACTCCTGTATTTTTCAAAACTTTATCTTTGACTAAATTTATCAGCTTTTCTATTTCAGCTGAAGATGCGTTTCCCTCATTTACAAAAAAATTTGAATGTTTCTCTGATATTTTCGCATTTCCAACTCTTAGACCCCCGCAATGAGATTGGTCAATTAAATCCCATGCCTTTTTATTAGGGGGATTTTTGAAAGTACTTCCACAAGTCTTAACTTGAGATGGCTGAGATAATTTTTTTTTCTTAATGAAAGAAAGTTGTTTTTTTTCAATATTAATTTTTTTATCTTTCTTACCTTTTAGAATTGCTGAAGTTATAATAAGATCATTGGGTATATTTGTGCTCCTATAATAAAATTCTATATTGTTTCTATCTATAACTTTTATCTCTCCTTTATGATTTAAAGTTTTAATTGATAGTAGTATTTTAGAAATATCATGATCATAACAACCACTATTCATTATAATTGAACCACCTATAGTACCAGGGATGCATGACAAAAATTCCATTCCAGTAACAGAATTTTCTAATGCAAAATTAGATATGTTTTTATCCAAAGTTGCTGCACCAACTTCTATTTTTTCTTCATCGATTAAATTGCAGAAAGAAAATTTTGAACTTAATTTGATGGTGATGCCTTTTATGCCTCCGTCTCTGATTAAAGTATTAGAGCCCGCTCCAATAGTATTAATATGTAAATTAAGATTTCTAATTTTTTTTAAAAAAGTAGTTAATTGACCAAAATTACTAGGTCTAAAAAATATTTCAGCTGGGCCGCCAATATTAAACCAGCTATATTTAGATAAAAGCTCATTAAAAATAAGATTTTTATCAAAGATTTTTTTTAAATCTTTTTTATAAACACTCATAAATAATTTTGTAGATTTCTCATCCAATTTGAGATGCTCCCAGCTCCCATACCTATTATAATTTCGTCACTTACTAAAGATTTTTTTAAAAAGTTTACTAATTCTTCCATTTTTTCAATCAAAATAACTTGTACTTTAGAGTTATCAGAAATCATTTTAGCAAAATTAATATTGTTATAACTTTTGTCAACTCTTTCTCCTGCTGAGTAAATTGGGCATAGAATAACTAAATCAGATTTTTTAAACGAGTTAGCAAATTTAAATTTTAGTTGTTTTACCCTTGAAAATCTATGTGGTTGAAATATTGTTATAATCTTTTTTTTATTAGAAATTTTTCTTAATCCATCAAGTACTGATTGAATTTCAGTAGGATGATGCGCATAATCATCAAAAAAGAGATTTTTATTTTTTGTAAAAATTTTTGTCATTCTCCTTTGAACACCAGAAAAATTTTTAAGGGCTTTTTTGATAACGTTTATTGTTACTCCTAGATTTAAACATATCGAGATAGCTGCAGTCGCATTTTTTACGTTATACTCACCGTTAAGCTTAAGGATAATATTTTTTATTATTTTCTTTTTACCATTTAAATTTCTGATAATTAAGTCAAATTTAGTTTTTTCCTTTTCGTATTTGATATTTTTAATTTTATAATCTGCTTTAGGGTTTAAGCCATAAGTAACATAATTTTTTGTAGAAAGTTTTGATATCAAGTTTTTTATAGTTATATCATCAATGCAAATAAATGATTTTCCTATAGGAGGTGTTTTATCTATAAATTTAATAAATGATTTTTTTAAATTTTGAAAATTTTTATAGTAATCGAGATGCTCATAATCAATATTTGTAACTATTGAATAGTTTATTGGAAGTTTAAGAAAACTTCCATCAGACTCATCGGCTTCCAGAACAGTCCACTCACTTTTTCCCAACTTTGCGTTACTTCTAAGTGAGTTTATTACACCACCATTTATTATTGTTGGATCAATCTTTGATGAAGTTAATATCTTACCGACTAATGAAGTTGTTGTTGTTTTTCCATGAGACCCACTGATTATTATATTTTTTTTTAAAGATACGATATTTGCTAGCATCTCGACTCTCTCAAAAATAGGAATTTTTCTTTTTTTTGCTTCAATAATTTCAACGTTATTTTTTTTTATCGCAGAAGATTTAACTATGATGCTAGCTTTTAAAATATTGTTTTTTTTTTGTCCATAAAAAATTTTAATGCCAAGTTTTTTACAATTTTCAATATTTTTATTTTTTGTCAAATCACTACCCTGAATATTCAAACCCATGGTTTTCATTATTTGAGCAAGCCCACTCATTCCTATCCCCCCTATTCCTATGAAGTGAATAATTTCGTTCTTTCCTATATTTAGTTTTGTCATTTATTGATTATCATATTTATTTGATTGTCAGCATTTTTCAAAACATTTTGATTAAAAAGTTTTTTTTGATTTTGAACTATTTCATAAAGTTTAGTTTTATCTTTATCTATCATTTTTATCAAATCTAACAGTTTAGTTTCAATTTCTTCTTCAATAACTAAAAAATTACATCCTTTTTTTTTATAATAACTAGCATTTTCAAATTGATGATCATCAGTAGAATTTTTTAAAGGAACCACGATGTAGGGAATATTACAATTTATAAGCTCAGCTTGAGCAGAAGCGCCTCCCCTTGTTATCACAAAACTTGTGTTTTTAAAAATTTGTGTAATATCTGATCTAAATGTAAAAACTTCATTGTCAATTTTTTGTGTATTATAAAAATTTGTTAAATACTCTTTCTGTGAATCTAAGCATTGTTGAACAATACTTAAGTGAATACCAACTTTTTTACACTCTACGAAAATTTGCGGAAGTACTTCGCCGAAAATTTTTGCAGCCTGACTGCCCCCCATAATTACAATTTTGAGTTTTTTATCTCTGTAGTCTATATTATGTCTGTAATTTTCTATTTCTTGACGAATAAAGTTTCCAGATATAAATATTTTATTTTCATATTTAGGTTTAATGCCTTTTGTTTCGGGAGTTGACAAGAAAATCTTATCTACTAACGGGAGTAGATATTTATTAGCCTTTCCAATTAATAAGTTATTTTCGTAGATTATAACAGGTATTTTTAAAATTAAAGCTGAAACGCAAACAGGAAAGGAAGAATAGCCCCCCATTCCAATAACTATCTTTGGTTTAAAATTTTTTAAGAATACAAATGATTTGCATGTTGAGAATAAAATTAAAAAGAGTGAGTAAAAAATCTTAAGTGGATTTTTCTTAAAGATTGTGCTTGAGTTTATTGTTTTTATCTTAAATTTTTTCAGTAATTTATTTAAATAAACTAATCCCCTTTGATCTGTAGTAACCATAACGTCATAATTATTTGTGAGATGTTCAGCCAGACTTACTGCTGGAAAAACATGTCCACCAGTACCCCCTGTAGCAATTACAATCTTATTTTTTGGGTTAATCGTTTTCATATCTATTTTTTGTGTAATTAAGTATTACTCCAGCGAGTATCGAACTACCTATTAATGAAGAGCCTCCGTAACTAAGAAAGGGTAAAGTCATACCAGTGGTTGGTAGTAAGGTTGTATTAACTCCAATATGAATAAATGTTTGATAAATTAATATTGTAATTAGTCCAGCTAGAGATATTTTAAGATAATCTTCTTTTTCATTTATACATATTTTTGTAACTCTAAATGCCACATACAAAAAAATAAAAATTATTAAAATTGAAATCATAGATCCAAACTCTTCAGTAATTACTGCAATAATATAATCAGTATGTGCTTCAGGCACACTATCTTTTAATATTCCTTCTCCCATGCCTCGACCTTTCAAACCACCTTGCCTGATAGCTTCTAAAGCTTTTTCAGATTGAAAACTATCACCTTTTTCTGGATCTAAAAATGTACTTAATCTTTTGGCAATATATCCAAATTTTTCAGGTAATATAATTAGCAGTGAAGCGAGAAATGCAAAGAAGATTAGCGCCATACTTAAAATTAAAAAAACATTAACACCCGATAAGAAAATTAAGGTACCCCATGTGATAATCAATAGTATTGATTGGCCAATATCTGGTTGATTAATTAATAAAATAACGACAATAAATAAAATTAAAAAACTTAAGAAATAATTTAAAAGAAATTTTTTTTTATCGGTCAAAGATAATAGAGTAGCTGTAACTAAAATAAAAAATGGTTTAAGAATTTCAACGGGTTGTAGTTGAAAAATGTAAAGATTTAACCACCTTCTTGAACCTTTAATTTCGATGCCATAAAAATTAACTAAAATTAGAAGTGCCAATGATATAAAAAAAAGTGGGATTATACTTTTTTTTATAATATTTAAATTGATTAAAGAAATAAAAACCATCAAAACAATTGCAAATACACTAAAAATTAAGTGTTTAGAGAAAAAGAAATAATTATCCTTATCAAGTCTTTCACTTGCTAATGTCGAAGTTGATGAAAAAGAGAAAAACAAACCAAGTGTAAATAAGACTAAAAAACTTATTAAAATCTTTTTATCAACATTTCGCCAATAGTTTAATATCAAATCTCTAAAAACTTTTTTTTCCATATGATCTCACAATCTTTTTAAAAATATTTCCTCTATCCTCAAAATTTCTGAATTGATCAAAAGATGCGCTCGCGGGACTTAAAAGTACTGTCTTATCCTCTACTTTATTATTAATTCTAATATCATATGAAATATCTTTTAAAGCCTTTTTTAAGTTTTTTGAAATTATAATATCAATTTGATTATGAAGTTTCTGTTTAAAAAAACTTTGATGATTTCCAATGATATATGCTTTTAAAATATTTTTTTTTAATCTTTTTAAAGAAAAGATTTCATTAATTTTTGGCTGACCTCCAACTATCCAATATATATTTTTATAATTAGAAATTGCGTTTTTTGCGGACTCAAAATTAGTAGCTTTAGAGTCGTTAATAAATTTTGTTTTTCCTATTTTGTGAAAATATTCTTGTCTATGTTCTAACCCTTTATAATTTTTCAAACTAGTAATAAAATTTTTTTTATTTATACCTAGCAATTTAATAGTATCAAATACAAAACTTAGATTCTCTTTATTTACTTTAGAATTAAGATGTTGGCTTTCAAAACGAAGATTTTTGATGTTTGAAAATAAAGTTTTTTTTAATTTCGGTATAAATTTATTTTTATTATAGTATTTTATCAGTCCTTTTTCATTCAATAAAGCGTGGCTACTCTTCTTTTGATTTCTAAAAATTCTAAATTTTGCCTCTTTATATTTTTTGAAACTCGAATGCCAGTCAATGTGATCTTTTTTTAAATTTAATATCATAGAAATATCTAATTTAAGAAATTTTGAATAAAAAAGTTGAAATGATGAAAGTTCAATAATCACATTAGAATTGGTATAAATTTTTTGATCTAATATTGGCCTACCTATGTTTCCGCATAAATTTACTTTTTTTTTATTTTTCTTGAGCACATGCTCTAAAATTTTGCAAGTTGTAGATTTTCCATTTGTGCCTGTAATAGCAATAGTTTTGACTTTCTTATTTTGAAGAAAAAATAAGTCTAGATCGGTAATAACTTTATTGCTAATTTTATTTAAAGTTTTATTAGATAGTTGTTGTTTTAAGTTTATGCCAGGGCTAATAATTATATAATCATATTTATCAATATTTTTTATGAACCTTTTCCTAGTTATTTTAATCTTATTACTTTTACGAATACAATTATCGTCATCCCAAACTGAATATTGTTTAAATTTTTTTTTCCTAAAGTATCTTAAAACTGATTTTCCGGTTGTTCCTAATCCATAAATTAAAAGATTTTTATTTTTAAGGTCACTAGTTTTTAGTTTCATTTAAATTATCTTAATTTTAAGGTAGCTAATCCGATCAAAGCTAAAATTATGGCTATTATCCAAAATCTTATTACAATTGTTGACTCTGCCCATCCCTTTTTTTCAAAATGATGATGTATCGGTGCCATTTTAAAAACTCTTTTTCCTGTCAATTTATAAGAAATCACCTGGATAATTACTGAGACTGTTTCTAAAACAAATAATCCTCCAATAATAGCAAGAACAATTTCATGCTTAGCAATTATTGCGACGGCTGCTAATGATCCTCCAAGTGATAAAGATCCAGTATCACCCATAAAAATTTTTGCCGGAGGTGCATTGTACCAGAGGAAACCTAAGCAAGCTCCTACAATGGAACCACAAAAAATAGACAATTCTCCTACATTTGGGATGTATTGTATTTGGAGATATTCAGCAAATATAGTGTTTCCAACTACGTAACAAATTAAGGTGAATGATAATGCAACCAACATTACCGGCACAGTCGCCAATCCATCTAAACCGTCTGTAAGATTCACAGCGTTCGATGCACCAATAATTATAAAGATAGCAAATGGAATGAAAAATAAACCTAGATTAATAATTAAATTTTTAAAAAAAGGAAAATATAGTTTGTAAAGATGCTCATGGTTAGAATATTTTATCAAAATCACCATTGCGATAACTCCAATTATCAATTGTCCAGATAACTTCATTTTTGAATTTAATCCTCTAGAATTTTTAAGTTTTATCTTTAACAGATCGTCTATGAATCCTAAAACTCCAAGACTTAAAGAAACAAAAATTAATACCCAAATAAATATATTTTTCAAATCTGCCCATAATAAAGTGCTACCGATCATTCCTATGATTATGATTAGTCCTCCCATAGTTGGCGTGCCTGTTTTTTTTATAATATGGTCGATGGGTCCATCTTGTCTAATTGGTCCGCTGATTTGGTTTTTTGAGAAAAGCTTTATAAGCGGCTCACCTATAAGGAAAACAATTAAAAGCGAAGTACCAACTGCTAATCCTGTTCTAAAAGTTATGTATTTGAAAACATTTAAAAAAGAGTATTGTTCGACCGATGAAATTAAGAAATTATAAAGCATGTCCAAATCCCCTTATTAATCTTTTTGACAACATATTTAAACCTGTGGCATTAGACCCTTTTATCATTAAATAATCATTTTGTTTTAAAATAGGTTGTACAACGTCTTCAAAATCTTTTTCTGAGTGCAAAATATTTCCTCTTTTATTTCTTTTAACAAATCTATAAGTATCAATAATTCTATTACCAATAGCGAAAAATTTATTTATATTTGCATTATTAATATATTTAGATAATTGCCTATGATATAGCCTGGATTTTTTTCCTAATTCAAGCATATCTCCAAGTAAAATATATTTTTTTGAATTATTAAGGGTTTTAATTTTAGACAAGTTATTTATTGCCTCCTTAACAGATAATGGATTAGCATTGTAACTTTCATCGATTAATTTAAAGGCCTTATTCTTCATTTTAATTTTAAATATTTTACCTCTACCCTCTATAGAATTAAAATTTAGAAAAAAATCTTTAATTTTACCTATATCAAGATCTAAACTTTTCAAAACTGCTAAACAAGCTAATATATTTAAAATTTTTGATCCGTTGCTCTTTATAATTAATACCTCATTGAAAAAACTGATTTTAAAATAATCTACACCATTTATAAGATTTTTTTTAATAGGAAAAATATCTGCATTTTTGTTGTTGCCAAAAGTAATAACTTTTAAATTTTTTTTAAAAGTTTGTTTTAACATTAATTTAAAAAATCTGTCACTCCTGTTAAGAATAATTGTTCCTCCATCATTAATATTTTGAATAATACTTGATTTTTCTTTTGCGATTCCTAATAAATTTTTAAAATTTTCAATATGTGCTTCAGCAACATTTGTAATGACTGCTATATCTGGCTTTACAATTTTAGATAACGAATTAATTTCTCCAGGTTTATTCATACCTATTTCAAAAACACCAAACTTATGATCGTGCTCTAAATTAGATAAACTTAATGGTACTCCAATATTGTTATTAAATGATTTAGGTGGAAAATATGATTTTCCATAACATTTTAAGATTTTTCCTAACATAAACTTTAAAGTAGTTTTGCCAGCACTACCAGTGATCGCAACTATTTTTGCTGAAAAAGTTAGTCTTTTTAAAGAAGCAAATTTTTCTAAAAATTTAAATGAATTATTTACATGTATATACTTTTTTTGTTTTATTTTTTTATTTCCAATACATAAACTAACACCTTTTTTTTGTGCTGAATATATAAAATCATTACCATTTTTATTTTTACCTTTTAAAGCAATAAATAAATTATTTTTTTTACAAGTCCTCGAGTCTATTGACACTCCTTTAAAATGAAAATTTATTTTTCTTTTAATTATAGAATTAAGTATATTAATATTATAATTTCTACTATTATAAAAATTTTTCTTAATCCTAATTTTTTTTACAATTTTTTTGTCTGAAATATTTAATATTTTATTACCGTAATCTTGTTGATTCTCATGCCCTTTTCCAGCAATTAAAATTAATTCATCATTATTACATTCATTCATAGCTTTATTTATTGCTTTCTCCCTATTGCCAATATTGAAACAACTTTTTGAATTAATAAATTTTATTATGTCTTTTCTTATCTTGTTCGGATTTTCTTTTCTTGGGTTGTCATCCGTTACATAAATTTTATTACAATATTTTTTAGCTATAATTGCCATCTGTTTTCTTTTTGATTTATCTCTTTCTCCGCCGCAACCAAAAACAAGACTTAATTTTTTATTATTATTCTCCTTCAGGGCTCTAATTACACTCTCTAGTGCATCGGGGGTATGTGCGTAGTCAATATAAATTTTAGCATTATTTGATAAAGTTTTAATTAATTCTAACCTTCCGTTGACTGGTTTTATTTTTTTTATCACATTATTGATTTTTTTAAAACTAAGGCCACAAATATTTGCTGCAATTATAGCCATCATTAAGTTTTTATATTGGAAATTTCCTTTGAGATTAAAATTTTTTTTAAAATTATAATTTTTATATAATTGGTTATTTATATCTATTAATTTTTGAGAGTTTTTAATAGATTTCATTAAAATTTTATAATGGTTTATTTTACTGTCTGAAATTACATAACTATTTTTATTCAATAGTTTATTAAATAATATCATCTTAGAGTTAAAATAATTTTTTATATTTTTATGGAAATCTAAATGATCTAGGCTAAAATTTGTAAAAATTCCTGCCTTATATTTTATCCCATCAAGCCTTCCTTGTGCCAACCCATGACTAGATGCTTCAAGGATCACATTATTGATACCTTTTCTTTTTAAATCATTTAACTCTTTATGTAAGGAAATTATATCTGGAGTAGTTAATCCAATGGGTTTTTTTCTATTTTTTTGCATTACTCCCAGAGTTCCGATTGAGGCAGCCGCAATATTGTTAAAATTAAAAATTTGTAAAAAAAAGTTTGCTACTGAGCTTTTGCCGTTGGTTCCTGTAACAGCTATGATTCTTGCTGGTTTCTCTTTAAAAAATTTTTCACAAGCCTCCGCTAAAGATCTTTGAACATTTTTGACTTTTATCAAAGGTAAGCCAGATATTTTTGATTTAAAGTTTTTTTTACATATGACAGCCACTGCACCTTTTTTGACAGCATCTTTTATAAATTTATCACCGCTTTGTTTAGTGCCAGTCAAAGCAAAAAAAATAAAATTTTTTTTTGTTTTTCTACTATCACTAGCAATACCCTTTATATTAATTTTTTTATATTTTTGCGGGCAACGGTTAATCAAGTTTTTCAACAACATAACTATCAGATAGAGTATTTTTATTTATGGCTAAAATAGGTCCAATTTGTTCTATTATTTTGCCAGCGGCATAAACCGTATTCCAGCCTGCCTCGTTTCTATTAGATTTTATCTTTAAACCTCTATAATTATAAACTAGGTCTTTTGCAGCCTGTGGATCTTCTAACATTACAAATAATATGTACTTTTTTTTATTTGCAAGAAAAACAGAAATAAATGTATTAGTATTTTTTTCTTTATTTTCATAATATTGAGAAGTTCCTGTTTTACCAGAAACTTGATAACCAAAGATATCTGATAAACTAGCTGTTCCATTTTGGTCTGAAACAACTTTTCTAAGAATATTGCTTACTTTTTTACTTGTTTCTTCAGAAATAACTTTTTTTTTATTCAACTCCTTTTTTTCAACAATTAGTAAGGTAGGGTTTATTAAATTACCGCCATTAATCAAACTTGCGTAAGCTGCGCTTGCTTGAAGTGGAGTTGTAGTGATCCCACGTCCAAATGAAACAGTTTCTAATTTACACTTATTCCATGAAAATTTATGCGGCGTGCCAATTTCTTCAATATCAAATTTCAATTTTTTTAAAAGATTCAACTCATTTAAAAAATGTTTTAGATCATCTTTACCTATTTTTCTTGCAATTTTTAATGTACCAACGTTTGATGACCTTATTAAAATATCCTCAACAGTGAGAGTATTAGGAAATTCCTTAATATCTGAAATTTCATGGGTAGAACATTTAATCTTTTTGGGGATATTTTGAATAATTGTCTTTGGTTCAACTATTTTTTTCTCTATCGCTAACGCAACAGTAAAGGTCTTAAAAATTGATCCAAGTTCAAATACGCTATTAGTGACTTTATTATTGTAGTTTTTATCTGTAATTTTTTGTCTTTTATTAATGTCAAAGTTTGGAAGAGAAACTAAAGATAAGATTTCTCCATTTTCAGAGTCCATTAATAATCCAGCAGCTCCTTTGGCATTAAAAACTTTTATAGATTTATAAAGTTCACTTTGTACAATATATTGTAGATTTGTATCCATGCTGATTTTAAGAGGTAAATTAATTTTTTTCTTGTCTTTAAGCTCTCTGTCTAACGATTTCTCTAAGCCTGATATTCCATAATTATCATTGTCTATTTGGCCTAAGACATGGCTATACAAGTCAGATTGAGGGTAAATTCTAGTTTGAAATGGTTCAAAAATTATGCTTTTTTCCCCTAGTGACCATAGCTTTTTTCTCTCATCTTCGGTAATTCTTTTTTTTAAATAAAAATACTTTTTTTTCTCTAATTTTTTTTTAATATCACTATGATTTAATTCGGGAAATAAAATCTTAATCTTCAATAAAAATTTTTTTTTATCTTTAACTAAATTTGTTCTTACAGCCGCATGGAAAGAACCTATATTTCTTGAGATTAAAACTCCATTCCTGTCTACTATATCTCTTCTGCTTGGAACAAAATAATCTAAATTTTTTTGATTATTAGATAATTGTGGTTTTTGTAATGAAATTGATATTATTTTGACTGAAAATATAAATATTAGTGAAATAAAAACAAAAAATATAATATAAAGTCTATCCTCAGAAATTTTAGATTTATTTTTTTGCTGATTTAATCGATTTGTCTCCAGATAGTCTTCAAAATAAAAACTTCTTTGATCTGGATTATGTAATTTATTTTTTTGTTTTTTTTTCATTCAAATTATTTTTTGATATTTTTAATTCATAACTTAAAAAATCCTTTACTGATAAAAATATATTTGAGTATTTTATTGGTTCATATTTAATAGATTTATTTGCCTCAATTTTTTTTTTAAGATTATAAGGGGAAGACAAATAATAATAATCAATTTGACTAATGTAAATTTGATTTTTTAAATATTTATTTTTAACTTCAATTAGATTTATCTTTTTCTCGAGTAATCTTGTCTCAGTTTTGATGTGAGAAGTAATAATCATAAGCACAGAAAATACTAATATTGATAAAAAAAATTTTTTATTAAACATTTATGCTCTCCAGTTTTATAAATTTTTCGAACTTTGAATATAAATCTTTTGGTTGAGTGAAATCATTATCATTTCTTATGGCATATCTAAGTTTAGCTGATCTTGAAGAGGGATTGTTTAAAATTTCTTTATTTTGAGGTTTTATAATTTTATTTTTATAAGCATTAAATAAACTTTTATTGATTTCTTTATCTGGAAAGTACCTTGAATTTTTTGATTTATTTGAAGAATAATTTTTAAAAAAAAATTTGACAATTTTGTCTTCAATAGAATGAAAAGAGATAACTATAAGTTTACCATTAGGTTTGAGAAGCTCTGATGCAAGAGATATTCCCTCTATTAATTCTGTTATCTCCTTGTTTACAAAAATTCTTAATGCTTGAAAAGATTTTGTGCTAGGGTCTAATTTATTTTTAAAATTTCCTTTTTTTGTTATTTTTATAATTTTAACTAAATCTTGTGTATTTTTAATCTTTTTTAACTCTCTTTGTTTAACTATACTTTTTGCAATTTTACTAGCATCTTTTTCTTCACCTAAAAATTTTAAAATATATTTAAGATTTTGTTGACTAAGATTATTTATTACATCCAAGGCATTAAACTTATTTAATCCCATTCTCATGTCCAATGAATAATTGGATTTAAAAGAAAAACCTCTGCTTAGATCTTTAATTTGAAAATTTGAGACCCCTAAGTCAAAAATAATTGCATCGAAAAAATTATTTGTACAAGTCTTTAAATTACTAAATTTTTCATTACGAAATATAAATCTATCTGGATATTTTTTTTTTAGTTTTTCAGCAAATTTGATTACAGATTTATCTCTATCTATGCCTAAAACTTGGGTTTTTTTAAAACTCAGTAACGTCTCTGAAATTCCACCGCCACCAAAAGTGCAATCAAGATATCGTCCACCAAGTTCTGGTGAGCATAAATTAATCACCTCCTCTAGAAGAACGGAGGTATGTTTGTACTCTGATGAAGTTTTTTGAGTATTCATTTTTAAGGTGATTTCTCATTAAAACTTTTGTTTTCTTAAAAATGCAGGAATTTCAAAATCATCTTCGTCTCTTTTGCTATCATCATCAAATAAATTTTGATTATTTAATTCCTTCTCTTCAGAGACATCTCCTTCTGCAACCTTCGCAAGTTTTTCATCTGAAAAAAGTCTAGGAGTTTCCTCTATTAAGTCTTCATTAATGAAGTCTTTTTTAGACTCAGGTTTTAGATCATGATTTTCTATGTAAGATGCATTTTCCATAGAAAGGCCAGATGCTACATCTGTTGTTGAGATATTGCTAGCAGAAATATTATTTTGAATTTCACTTACTTCAACTTCTTGATCTAATTTTAGAGCAGTCGCCCCATCTATTGAACTTATTGGATTTTCCATGTGAGTTTTATTTGAGAATAAACCTTCGGAATAACCTGTGTTTCTATTATGGATACGGCTAACCATATTAAAGACTCTTTTAGACTCTGGCTTGTAACCATCTAAAGCGGTTGCAACGATAGATACTCTAATTTTTCCATTCATGTTTTCGTCTTTTATTGCACCAAATATTAACTCTGCTTCAGGATCGACTTCAGCTCTGATCTTGTTTACAGCTTGATCAACCTCAAAAAGTGTAATGTCTTTTCCACCAGTAATATTAACTAACAGTCCTTTCGCACCTTGAAGAGAATACTCATCTATCAAAGGATTGTTTAAGGCCATATCCGTAGCAACCGAAGCTCTATTCTCGCCATCAGCTTCCCCAGTACCCATCATAGCTTTACCCATTGCACTCATAACAGTTTCTACATCAGCAAAATCAAGATTTATCATTCCGGGTCTAACCATCAAGTCAGTGATACTTTGCACACCATGTTTTAGAACGTCATTAGAAAGAGAGAAAGACTCCTCAAAAGTTGTAGACTCATTAGCGATTTTGAATAAATTTTGATTTGGAACAACAATCACAGTATCTAAATGTTTCTTAAGTTCCTCTAATCCTTCTACAGCTCTTCTCATTCTTTTGGGGCCTTCATAAGAAAAAGGTAAGGTTGCTACACCGACGGTAAGAATATTTAATTCTTTTGCAGCTTTAGCTATTACATGTGAAGCGCCAGTACCAGTTCCACCGCCCATTCCAGCAGTGATAAATATCATGTTACTTCCTTGAATATAATTTACAATTTCACTTAAAGATTCATCTGCTGCAGCTTGACCAATATCATTTTTCGCTCCTGCCCCGAGACCTTTAGTTAAATTCATTCCTATTTGAATTTTTGCATCAGCTTTATTAACTCTTAAGTCTTGTGCGTCAGTATTAACAGCAACAAATTCTACACCCTCAAGCCCTGCTTCAATCATAGCATTAATTGCATTACCACCTGCGCCGCCAACTCCTAAAACCAAAATTCTTGGTTTTAATTCCTTAAGTTCTCCTCCACCTATATTAATACTCATTTTTCCTCCCTGTTTTTGTTGTTATCCCACTTTAAATTCGACCTATTTAAATATGCTTTTTTCTTTGCAGTAGACCTGAATTTTGAAAAATTTTTTGGTTCCCAAATTTGAAAAGTTTGACCTAATCCTACAAATAAAACTAAACTCTTAATCTTAGCGTGGTTAAGTAATTTTTCAGATATTAATACTCTTCCTTCAGTGTCAAATTGTAAATTTAAGCTTTCTGACAATATTGAAGTGGCAAAGTAGTCTCTTTTTTCTTCAAATGGATTAAGAGAATCTATAGAATTTGAAAGTTTTTCAATTCTGCTCTGTGAACATGCTTCTAGCGAAGAGTGGTTAAATGAAGGATAAGTGATAAAGCCGTTGTAGCCTAATGAGTTTAAATAAGCTCTAAAAGATGCAGGCACCGAAACTCTTCCCTTCTTGTCTATTTTGTTCTCGTAACTTGATAAAAACATTTTTTCTTATTAAAAACTTTTTACTCACAATTATAAAATACCCTCCATTTTGGGATTATTTGGGATATTATGGGTTTTAAGGTAATAGTCAATATAATACTTCAGGTTGTTTTAAAGTACAAAATATGAACATTTTTGGATTATTTTACTGAGTTGCCAGATAATCTATAAGCCGGGTTCTGTCATTTAAGATGTCATTTATCTAGGCTTTAGTTCACACTAAAGCTCAAGCGGCTAACCCAGGTAACTAATTAAGGACTATTTTTAGCGAAATATCCGCAGTGTTACCTCTATTTAGCCTTGCTCCCAGTGGGGTTTGCCATGCGGTTTTTGTTACCAAAA
>MDSZ01064633.1_pt1 | contig 29821 bp, 28 predicted proteins | sample 811201 | NCBI WGS metagenome assembly MDSZ01 (sample SAMN05326647, study PRJNA326480) | marine metagenome | isolation source: seawater | place: Indian Ocean: North | collected 2010 | reverse complement strand
TTTGAAGATGATCAAGTAAAAGTTAAAGAGCTTATTATTGAACCAAAAAAAGGAATGAGTCTTCAAAAACATCACAAAAGAAGTGAAATATGGTTAGTATCTCATGGAAAATGTGTAGTTAATTTTTCAAAAATATCTCCAAATAAAACTAAAGAAATTAATTTGGATAAACATAACAGCCTTCATGTAGAATTAGGTGATTGGCATCAGATTACAAATCCATTCAATGAGCCGTGCAAAATCATTGAAATACAATATGGCAAAGAAACTATTGAAGAAGACATTGAAAGACATAGTTACTATAAAAGTGATGAGTAATTTTAAAGATTATAAAGTTAAGGATATCTCTCTTGCTGAATTCGGAAGGCAAGAAATTTTACTAGCACAAGACGAAATGCCAGCACTTATGCAATTAAGGGAAAAATATCTAGATGAGCAACCTCTTGAAGGCGCTAGAATCATGGGTTGCATCCATATGACCATTCAAACCGCTGTTTTGATTGAAACTTTAATAAAGCTTGGCGCTGAAGTGAGGTGGTCATCATGTAATATTTTTTCAACACAAGACCATGCAGCTGCTGCTATTGCTGACATGGGCATACCAGTTTTTGCATGGAAAGGTGAAACAGAAGAAGAATATGAATGGTGTCTTGAACAAACAATAAACAAGGATGGAAAGCCCTGGGATGCCAATATGATTCTCGATGATGGCGGTGATTTAACAATTAAAGTCCATAAAGAATATCCTGAAATGCTAAAGCATATTCATGGGATTTCTGAGGAAACTACTACTGGTGTTAAAAGACTTGAAGAAATGCTTGCAAATGGTGACTTAAAAGTGCCGGCAATTAATGTAAATGACTCTATGACAAAATCTAAAAATGATAATAAGTATGGATGTCGTCATGGCCTAGATGATGCTATTAAACGTGGCACGGATATGTTGCTATCAGGAAAAAAAGCGTTGGTGATCGGGTATGGCGATGTTGGAAAAGGTTCGGCAGATTCACTCAAACAACAAAAAATGATTGTGGATGTAACAGAAATTGACCCAATCTGCGCAATGCAAGCATGTTTTGATGGTTTTAATGTAGTTTCAGCTTATGAGGATGGCGAAGTTACCAATGATGGAACAAGACTTAATAAACACTTATTAAATAAATACGATTTAGTTGTAACAACAACAGGCAATGTAAATGTTTTAGATAAATTCATGCTTGATGCATTGAAATCTGGTTGTGTTGTTTGCAACATTGGCCATTTTGATAACGAGATAGATATTAAGCACCTAAAAAGCTATGAGTGGTATGAGGTCAAACCTGGAGTTCATAAAGTTAAAAGATCTGAAAAAGATTATCTATTGCTATTAGGTGAGGGGAGGCTTGTGAATTTAGCATTGGCCACTGGTCATCCAAGCAGAGTTATGGATGGATCGTTTTGTAATCAAGTTATGGCACAAATTCTTTTATTTAAGGAAGGTTATGCTTATAAGAATCCAGATGAAAAAGAACTATTTGTAAAAGTACTTCCAAAAAAGCTTGATGAAGAGGTAGCATCTTTGATGGTCCAAGGATTTGGGGGCACAATAACCAAACTCACAGATGAGCAGTCGAAATATATCAAAGTAAATAAGACAGGACCATTTAAGGGTAAAAAATACACGTATTAAAAAGCTTTGTAAGAAATTCATTTATTATTTAGATATAATCAAAAAATGAAAAAAGCGTTAATTACAGGAATTACAGGCCAGGATGGCTCTTATTTAGCAGAACTACTCATAGAAAAAGGCTATGAAGTTCACGGTATCATAAGAAGATCTTCGAGCTTCAATACTTCTAGGATTGACCATATTTTTAGTTTATTGAAATTACACTATGGTGATCTTGTAGATAGTCAATCTTTAAATACACTCATTCATAATATCAAGCCAGATGAGGTATATAATTTAGGAGCTCAAAGTCATGTAAAAGTGTCTTTTGATATTCCTGATTATACTTCTCAGGTAGATGCTCTAGGAACACTTAGGCTTCTTGAGGCAATAAGAGGTTGTAAACTTGAGGACCATGTTAAATTCTATCAAGCATCAACATCTGAGCTTTATGGACTTGTACAAGAAACTCCTCAAAGAGAAACAACCCCATTTTATCCAAGATCACCATATGGTGTTGCAAAATTATACGGCTTTTGGATAGTCAAAAACTATAGAGAAGCATATGATCTGCATGCTAGCTCAGGCATTTTGTTTAATCATGAATCTCCAAGAAGAGGAGAAACATTTGTTACTAAAAAAATTACAACAGGCTTGAATAATATTAAGAACGGAAAGCAAGAAATTCTTGAATTAGGAAATCTGAATTCTAAAAGAGATTGGGGGCATGCCAAGGATTATGTTAAAGCTATGTGGTTGATGTTACAGCAAGAGAAACCAGATGACTACGTCATATCAACTGGAGAACAGTATTCGGTAAGAGAATTTGTTGAAAAAGCCGCAACATATATTGGATTTGATATTCAATGGGAAGGAAAAGGCGTAAATGAAAAAGGTATAGATAAAAATTCTGGAAAAACAATAATAAGAGTAAACTCAAAATATTTTAGACCAACAGAAGTTGATACTCTCCTTGGCGACTCCACAAAAGCAAGAAAAATTCTTGGTTGGACGCCCACAATATCTTTTGAAGATCTTGTAAAAGATATGTGTACATATGAATAGAAAAGAAAGGATTTATGTAGCAGGGTCCTCAGGTATGGTTGGTTCATCAATTGTACGAGTTTTAGAATCGAGAGGATATGAAAATATCATCACCTCATGTTCTAAAGAGTTAGATTTAAGAAATCAAGAGGAAACAAAAAGTTTTTTTTTATCACAAAAAATTGATTACGTTTTTTTGGCTGCAGCTAGAGTAGGGGGAATATTAGAAAACTCACAAAAGAAAGCTGAATTTATCTATGATAATTTACAAATTCAAAACAATATAATTCATCATGCATATGTAAACAAAGTAAAAAAACTTCTTTTCCTTGGTTCTTCATGCATTTATCCTAAAGAATCCGAAATACCAATCAATGAGTGTCAGTTGCTTGAGGGAAGACTTGAAGAAACGAATGATGCTTATGCTCTTGCAAAGATTGCTGGCATAAAAATGTGCCAATCATATAAAGAGCAATATAATTTTAATGCTATAAGTTTGATGCCAACTAATCTGTATGGTTTTAATGATAATTTTGATTTAAACAGCTCGCACGTAATTCCAGCTCTATTAAGAAAATTCATAGAAGCAAAAGAAAATTACTCAAAAGAAGTTATCTGTTGGGGCTCTGGTCAACCAATGAGAGAGTTTCTATTTGTTGATGATTTAGCGGATGCATGCCTTTTTTTCATGGAAAATTACAGTGAACCTGAACATGTAAACATCGGAACTGGACAGGATATAAGCATTAGAGATTTAGTAAATTTAATATCTGAAATAGTTGGATATGAAGGTGCAATTAAGTGGGATAGAACCAAGCCTGACGGCACAATTAGAAAAGTCTTAGATGTTAGCAAAGCAAATAAATTGGGTTGGAAACATAAAACTACATTAACAGATGGTCTGAAAAAAACTGTAGAATGGTATCTTAAAAAAGAAACATAATTTCGGCTGAGTGGCAGAGTGGTTATGCAGCGGACTGCAACTCCGTGTACATCGGTTCGATTCCGTTCTCAGCCTCCATTTATGAAAATTTTAGTAACAGGCTCTTCAGGCTTTATAGGATTTCATCTTGTCAAAAGACTTTTAAGTGCTGGACATCAAGTTCTTGGGATTGACGATAATAATGACTACTACAGCCCAAAATTAAAATTTAAAAGACTTGCTCTTCTGAATTCCAAAAACTTTAGTTTTTTTGAGAGTGATATAAATGATATTTCAGTGCAAGAGCAAGATTTTGACTTAGCTATTAATTTAGCAGCTCAGCCTGGTGTAAGAGTATCAAAAGAAAAAGAGTATCTATATGAGCACTCAAATATTAATGGGTTTATCTCCTTTTGTACTTACTGTCGAAATGCAAATATAGACAAGATTTTATATGCTTCAAGTAGCTCAGTTTATACTGATGCTTATGATGGAAAGTTCTGTGAGATCTCAACTCCTCTACGCCCTGTTTCAAAATATGGTAAATCAAAACTCTCAAATGAAATATATGCTTCTGAACTTGTAAATTTATATGGTTTATCAATAGTTGGTTTAAGATTTTTTTCAGTTTATGGGCCATATGGAAGACCTGATATGGCATATTACTCTTTTGCTAAAGCAATAAAGGAACAAAAAATAATCAATCTTAATAATAATGGCAATATGTTTAGAGATATGACTTTTATTGATGATATTGTTCAAGGAATTTTTGGAGCAATTGATTATGTCTTAAGTCCAGAGAATAAAAATAAGAGTGAAGTGTTTAATTTAGGCAATGACACTCCAATTAAGATAAGTGACATGCTGCATAAGATTGAGAAGATCATAGGAAAAAAAGCATTAATTCAACCCAGCGTGACACTAAATGAGGTGTTAAAAACACATGCAGATATTACTAAAGCTAAAAATTTATTAGGATATGATCCAAAGGTTTGTTTTGATGAAGGTATTGAGAGATTTTTAGACTGGTATAAGAATTATAAAAATTAATAAAAAACCTTAAAAAGAATAAGTTTTCTATGGTTCTGTTGGATCAGGCTAAAGATTGGCTAACTTGAATGAAATTGCTTATACCATATGGTAAATTTAAATTCAGTTACTTCAACGGAAAGATAAACAATGATTTAGATTAAAATACAATAACTTTGACTCAAGAGAATCAGAGCAAAATGTATTATTTGATGATAATATCTGATCGTATTGCCCAGGTGGTGAAATTGGTAGACACAAGGGACTTAAAATCCCTCGAAGGAAACTTCGTGCCGGTTCAAGTCCGGCCCTGGGCACCAAATTAAATTTCTCTTATGAAATTATAAAAAAAGTGCTTAGAAAATGTTTAATAAAAAGACTTTATATCAGCTTAAACATATAATTTAAGTCATAATGAACTTTAAAAATAATTCTATTCTTCTTACTGGTGGCACTGGTTCTTTTGGGAAGGCTTTCGTAAAAGATCTTATTGATTCAAATAATTTGCCAGAAAAGCTTGTTATATTTAGCAGAGATGAGCTAAAGCAGTTTGAAATGCAGCAGATTTTTCCAGAAGAAAAATTCCCTTTTATGAGATATTTCATCGGAGATGTCAGAGATAAACCAAGACTAGATCTCGCTTTAGAAGGTATTGATATTGTTGTTCATGCTGCAGCTTTGAAGCAAGTGCCAGCAGCTGAATATAATCCCTTTGAGTTCATTAAAACAAATATTTTAGGAGCGCAGAACATTATAGAAGCGTCTTTAAGCGCAAATGTTAAGAGAATTTGTGCTCTTTCGACAGACAAAGCAGCTTCTCCAATAAATCTTTATGGAGCAACTAAACTTTGTTCTGATAAATTATTTATTGCTTCAAATAATATTAAAGGAAAAAGAGACTTTAAGGCGTCTGTAGTCAGGTATGGCAATGTTATGGGGAGCAGAGGTTCAGTTATTCCTTTTTTCATGAAATTAAAAGGAAGTGGTTGTTTGCCTATAACTGATCCAAACATGACAAGATTTAACATAACCTTATCTGACGGAGTTAAGATGGTTAAATGGGCTCTTGAGAATTCTGTTGGTGGCGAGATATTTGTGCCAAAAATTCCTAGCTACAATATTATGGACTTAGCAGATGCCATTGCTCCAGATGCTAAAAAAGAAATTGTTGGGATACGGCCAGGTGAAAAATTGCATGAAGAGATGATTTCTTTCTCTGATGGTCTAAGCACAGTAGACCTTGATAAATACTACGCTATACTCCCTAACATTGATGCCACACAAAACTACTATTCAAAAAATAAAAACTGCAAGCCAGTTAAAAATGGTTTTTGTTACAACTCAGGAGCAAATGAAGACTTTCTTACTAAAGACCAAATAAAGGAGCTTCTTAATGAAATTTGAAAAGTTTAATAATTTACATTATCCATATTTTATTGCAGACATTGCTGCCAATCATGATGGGTCATTAGAAAGAGCTAAACAGCTAGTATGGTTGGCAAAAGAAGCTGGAGCTGATTGTGCAAAGTTTCAGCATTTTAAGGCAGATAGGATTGTAAATGATAAAGAATTCAGAAAAATTGAAAACCTTAAAACACACCAATCAGATTGGAAAAAAAGTGTTTCAGAAATTTACGATGATTATCACTTCAGAAGAGAATGGACAATCGAAGTTCAAGAAGAATGCTTAAAAGCTGAAATTGATTTTTCCTCAACTCCTTATGACTCAGAAGCAATTGATTTGATTAAAGATATTTGCCCTTTCATAAAAATTGGAAGTGGTGATGCTTCCTGGCTTGACCATATTGAGAATTGTCTATCCACAGGTTTGCCAATAATTATAGCTACAGGAGCTTGCAACATTGATGATGTAAAAAGGGCAATGGGTTTGATTAATAAATATGATAATCAGCATTGCATCATGCAGTGCAATACGAATTATACGGTCGACCCCGATAAAATAAAATTTGTAAATCTAAACGTTCTAAAGCAGTATAGACAGCTTTTTCCTAATGCAATTCTTGGTCTTTCAGATCATACGGTTACACCAGCATCTGTTTATGGCTCATTATCACTTGGAGTAAAGATAATAGAAAAACATTTTACAGACGATAATGAGAGAATTGGACCAGATCATAAATTTGCGGTAAATCCAAAGAATTGGAGAGAAATGGTTGAAACATCAAGAGAAATAGTAGATTCACTTGGCGATGGTATAAAAAAAGTTGAGGAAAATGAAATTAACGCTTATGTTGTACAAAGACGCTCTTGTGTTTCAACTAAAGATCTTAAGCAAGGACACATCATACAAGAAGATGACATAGATTTTTTAAGGCCTTGTCCAGAAGGCTCAGTGCAACCATACGAATGGAAAGAAATTATTGGTAAAAGAGTTAGCAATGATATGGAAAAAAATGAATCTTTTAGATGGACAGATCTGTCTTAATTGCAATTCCTGCATTTAATGAAGAAAACACAATACTCAGTGTGTTAAAGAGTGTTAAAAATTATGGGTATCCAATAGTTTTTAACAATAACTCTACCGATAACACAAAAAAAATATCTATTTTAAATAATAATGAAGTTATCGATGTTGATTCTCAAGGATATGAAAATGTAATCTTTGCAATATGTAAATTCTTTAAAAATTCAAATTATAAAAAATTAGTAATCATTGATGGAGATGGGGAAGTGGGTCTAGACTCAATGGATGAAATGATAGGTGCTCTTGATAGTAAAGACATTGTTACAGGAAAACGAGATAAAATTTACAGACCATCGGAAAAATTTATATGCTCCATATTTAAGATATTTCATGGTATTGATGATGTTTTTTGCGGTTTTAAAGGATTCAAACACTCAGGTATTAGCGATGATTTTAAAAAAGACACATTTTCTACTTCAGTGTTCAATAAGAATGCCAATAAAACAAGTATTCCTGTGAAGGTTTTTCAGAGAGAGGGAGATTCTAAGCTTGGGTCAGGCATTAGATTAGAGCTGAGTTTACTTTCGGGAGGTCTAAGAGGTTTTTTTTCATGAATATTTTATTACTAGGATCAACAGGCTTTCTTGGCAGCCACATTAAAAAAGAATTAACAAGCAAGAGCATATGTAATTTAATCACCCCATTGAGAAGTCAGCTATTCGCAAAAAAAAATAATCTTACCTATGAGGTAGAATCGTACCTTGATAATTCTGATATTGTTATAAATTGCATTGCAGATACTAATTTTGAATCTTGTAAAGCGTCAGAAGACAATTTTGCCAATCTAAGAGTTCCTGAGATTATTAATAAGTTTTGTAACCCAAATTCTTACAAGATCCATTTTTCTACAGATGCAATGTATAACTCAGGCAGAAATTTATCAAAGGAAACCTCTGTCTCTAATGTTACTAACGCATATGTAAAACAAAAACTCATTTCTGAAACTTTTTTTTCAAAAAATAGTGTGATTTTACGGACTTCATTTGTTGGCTTAAATCCGAGAAACAATGGGATGGTCAATTACTTAATAAATAGCTTTAGTAATCAGAGCTCAATTAAAGGATGGAGTGATGTGTATACCAGCTCAGTACATGTTGATCATATTTGCAGCCTTGTACTAAAACTTTTAGAAGAAAAACCAATAGGAACATTTAATTTTGGAGTGAATGAATCATATACAAAATATTCCTATCTTTCTGAAATATGCAAATCGTTTAAAAAAGAAGGGCTCCTAGAGGAAATCTCTTCTCCATTAGCAGAAGATAGGAACAAAAATTGTGGTATGTGTTCCAAAAAAATTGTCAAAGCTTTAGGCATTAAACTTCCTTCTTTTGAAGATGTTGTTAATAAATCAATTAGAGATATTAGATTATGCGTAAAATGAGCGACTTATGTTTAGGCACAGTGCAATTTGGTATGCCTTATGGTGTAAATAAATCATCAAAATTACCATTAATGAATGAAGTTGAGAAAATCTTCCATTTCTTTTTTGAAAATGGTGGCAAATACATAGATACAGCTCGTGACTATGGAAAAAGTGAAGTAATAATTAGTAATTTCATTAACAATCAAGCAAAAGTGATAACTAAAGCAAAGCTTCAAAATAAGTTTGATTTTATAGCCAGTGATATTGAGATGAGTATTAAGAACCTGAAAGTAAACAAGATAGACACTCTCTTAGTTCATAACGTTGAAGCTCTAAATGAGCCGACCTTTTTGGACCAGTGTTATAAGATAAGGCAAGCCTTCCCTGTAAAGAATATTGGGATATCAATTTATTGTGCCAATGATATTAAAGATTCAATTTATAGCTGTGATGATCTTTTAGAATTGGACGTTATACAAGCCCCTTTTAATGTTATGGATAGAAGGTTTATCAATAGCAAAGAGTTTAGATTTTTTTATGAAAATAAACTTAGAATTGATTTGAGGTCAATTTTTCTTCAAGGTGCTCTTCTAAGTAAACAGAACGCAAAGAAACTTCTGCCGAATGGCTTGGACCACTACATGGAAAGGTGGTTCAATTATCTTGATGAACATAACCTAAATCCAGTTGAAGCTGTGATTGGGAATCTTCCAAAAATAAGTAAATCACTAACTCTATTTGGCTGCAATTCAGTAGATGAGATAAACGAAATTTATTGTTTCATGAAAAAAGATTGCGACAAAATCTTTTTATGTGACGATGATGTTCCATTAAATGTAGTTGATCCAAGATCATGGTAAAAGAAAGATATTCAGCCATTATACAAGCGAGAACTACTTCAACACGTCTTCCTGGAAAAATTTTTAGGAAGATAGGAGATTATTCTTTGATAGACTTGCTCATCAAAAGGTTAAGCTTATCAATCAGGTTAGATGAAATTATTATTGCAACAAGTGATGATAGATCTGATGATTTAATTGAAAACTACTGCTTAGATAACAACATTAAATTTTTTAGGGGTGATTTGGAAGATGTGCTTTCACGCTTTTATGAATGCGCATTAGCGATGAATATTAATAATATCGTAAGGGTAACAGCTGATGACCCTTTTAAAGATCCAAAAGTAATTGATCATGCTATTCAATTATTTGATTCCAATAATTATGACTACCTATCTAATACAATTATTCCAACATTTCCAGAGGGAATAGATATTGAAGTATTTAAATTTGAATCTTTAAAAAAAGCATACCAAGAGGCACGCCTTGATTCAGATAGAATGCACGTAACACCTTATATCTGGAAAAACAGTGACATTTTTTCAATCCATAATTTCGAAAACAGTAATAATTTTTCTAATATAAGGCTGACAGTTGATTATGAAGAGGACTTAGTTTATCTAAATAAGATATTTAAACAATTTAATAATCTTGATTTTTCATTTGAAGATATCGTGAGTATCATAACTAAATATAACCTTACCAATACCAAAGATACTGTTAGAAATGAAGGGTATAATAACGACAGGAAAGATGAAAATTAAAAGAGTAAGCGATCTCGAAAGAGAATATGTGCTTGATGTTCTAGACACAAATTTTAGAAGTTCATCAGGTAGCAAGTATATGACACTGCTTGAGAAGGAATTTGCGAAAACATTCAATAAAAAATTTGGAATAAGTTTTATTAACGGAACAGCCACAATGCATGCATCTCTTGAAGCATGGGGTATAGGTGCTGGTGACGAAGTGATAATTACCCCTTTGACAATGTCCTCTACAACATTTTGTGTCTTGCATGCAAATGCAACGCCGGTATATGCCGATGTTTGTCCGGATACTTTCAATATTGATCCAGATTCAATCGAAGAAAAAATCACAAATAATACTAAAGCAATTATCCCTGTATCTATTTTTGGTCTTTCACCTGATATGGAAAAGATTATGAGCATAGCAGAGAAATATGGTTTGAAGGTTTTAGAGGATAATGCAGAAACATTTTTAGGAACTTACAAAGGAAAATTAGTTGGAGAATATGGCGATGCTGCTAGCTACAGTTTTCAAAGTAGCAAGCACCTTACAAGTGGTGAAGGAGGAATGATTATTACTGATGACGAGGAATTTGCTCTAGAAGTTAGAAGAGTTCAATCTCTTGGGTATGCCGGTCTTTCTACCACAAAAGGAAAAATTACTAAAGATGATATTCAAGATCCAAACTATTTTAGACATGCCTCATTGGGTTGGAATTATAGAATGCCAGAATTATGCTGCGCTGTAGCCTTAGCACAAACACAGAGAATAAAGGAGTTAACAAAAATAAGGAGAGAATCAGGACGAATATTTAACGAGGCTATAAAGGGTTATGAAAAGTTTCTTACACCCCAATTTGTACCGCAGTGTAGTGAGCATAGTTACTGGACATGGGTTGCAAAACTAGATACAAAATATTCTTGGCATGATTTTAGAAATATTTTTCTATCTCTTGGTGGAGACAGGTTTTATGGTTGTTGGCAATTAGGTTATCTTGAGCCTGTTATGCAGAATCTTGCAATGTTAAATAGAGATCAATTTCTTACAAACAAAAATTTTAACAAATCAATATGCCCAATAGCAGAAGATTTGCAAAAAAGATTAATATGTCTTAAAACTAATTATTGGGATCTATCTGAAGCTGAGAAACAAGCAGATATACTGAAAGAAACTTGTAAAAAATATTTTTTGAGGACAAATTAAAAATCATGAGTTTGTTATCTTACCTTGAATCAATAACATTTAAGGATTACGTTGAATCAATTAGAAAGAAAAAAATAATTTTTTTTGTTTTTAACTTAATAGCATCTATTTTGCTGGTTTTTTGGGCATTATCTTTAAATAATTATTATAAAAGTAGTGCATTAATTTACAGCGATTCTAGTGATAAATTATCACAATTATCTTCTCAATATAGTGGATTGGCATCTCTTGCCGGCATAAATCTGCCAACTGACGGTTCAACAAATAATATAGATATTGCTATTTCGTCAATTAGATCAAAAGAATTATTCAAGACTCTTGTTGATAAAGATGAAAATCTACTACCCAACCTTTTAGCATATAAGAGTCTTAATAAAGAAACTGGTGAGATCATTTATGACAAAAAAGAATATGACGTAAATAATAAAACCTGGATCAGGAAACCTAAGGGTGAATATGGAGTTATTCCCACTTACATAGAGGGCCATGAAAAATTCATAGAGGACGTATTAAGAGTATCTAAAGATATAAAAACAAATTTTGTGAGTGTTAGTATTGAGCATATATCCCCTAAATTTGCATATAGTTTATTAGAAAATTTAATCTCTGAGCTTAATTTTACATCTAGACAAAAACAAATATTAGAATCTAATAAAGCATTAGATTTTCTTGAATTAGAACTTCTAGAAAATAATATTGAATCTATTGATGATGCAATTGCCTCGTTAGTAGAATCTGAACTAAAATCCAAAATGCTTGCAAATATTAATGAAGAGTTTTTAGTAAAGTATATTGATAAACCTTTTGTTCCAGAGAAAAAAACTAGACCATCTCGTTCAATAATTTGCATTATTGGATTTCTATTAAGTTTATTGATTTCGTCTATTTATGTAATTTATTCTTCTTACCAGAATGAAAAGCTAAAAGGGAATTAAACTTTTGAAAAGTTATTCTTTAGGTAACAAGTCATTTATATATGTTATTGGTAGCCTTATCGTTGCAATTGTTCCTTTTACAATCCTTCCAATTTTGACAAGAATTTTGTCAAAAGAAGAATATTCGGAAGTTGCAATGTTTATGATTTTTTTGCAAGCTTTTTCATCGATAGCAGGATTGAGTGTTCATAGTGCTGCAAATAGAAAATATTTTGATAGAGGTGCTGATGATAAACAGATAGCAAGTTTCATTGGTGCATGCATTTTGATACTTATAATTTCCACATTAATCTTTTTGAGTTTAATTATTATTAATGTTGAAAAGTTGGCTAATATTCTCCAAATTACCCCATTATTTATCTTTTATGGCGTAGTATCTTCGAGTTTTCTTTTTTTAATTCAGATTATATTGGGACAATTACAGGTGCGAGGAAGAGCAGTTAGTTTTGTAATTTTTCAATCACTTTTTGCTGCAACTAATTTATTTTTAAGCATTTACTTTATTTACAATTTGGTTGATCAGTCTCACGGAAGAGTAATAGGCATTCTGGTTTCATATATACTTTTCGGAATAATTGCTCTCCTAGGTCTAATAAAAATGAATTTATTAAGCTTTCAAATTAATACCAAAGATATAAAGGAAGCTTTGACATTCGGAATTCCTTTAATTCCACACACATTAGGATTTCTTATGGTAGCTGTCTTTGACAGGATACTGATTTCAGATAAAGTTGGTATGGAGCCGCTTGCAGTATATCTTGTAGCAGCTCAATTAGCAGCAGGACTAAATCTTATTTTTGAGTCCTGCAACAATGCATTTATGCCTTGGCTATTTAAAAGGTTAAAAGAAAATAATGAAAAACAATTAAAAGAAGTTGTAAATTTTACATATAAATGTTTCTTAATTTTCTTCATAATTACATGCTTATCATTCATATTCTCTGAACCCTTTATAATATTTTATGCTGGTCCAAATTATGCTATAGCAGGTAAAATATTGCCTTGGCTTTTATTAGGATCTATTTTTGTGGGCATGTATTTTTTGGTAGTAAACTACATCATTTATACGAAACAAAATGGCTTTTTAGCTATGGCAACAGTATCAACTGGTGTCTTAAACCTCAGCTTAATCTATTTCTTTCTTGATTTTTATGGGTTAATTGGTGCAGCTTATGCAACTTCATTAAGCTTATTTTTAAGATTTATAATTGTATGGCTAATTGCAATAAGAAAAGTAAAAATGCCTTGGCTAAGCTCAATATGAAAGAATTAATTAAAAATTTTATACCACCATATCTATTAGGTATTTTGAGATTGATAAAAAATTATCCTTATCTATCTGGCAGGCTTTTATCAGCAAATAGATCAAAGCAAAACAAATGCGAGGGAGAAGTAATCGTACTTGGAAATGGTCCTTCAGCTCTCAATATTTCAGAAAATTTATTGAAAAAAATACCTATAGTAGTTATGAATGATTTCCATAAAAGCAGTTTATCAAAACAATTCATACCAGTTGCTTATTGTGTTGGAGAATCAGTTAATAGCAAAGCTTTTGTAAATCCAAATGAATTTCTAGAATCTGGAATACCAACAAATTATTGGTTTCCAGTAGAGTACAAAAAATATTTTAACAATCCATCAGATAATATAAATTATTACTCATCTGTCATAGAGCCAGTTATTTGGCATGATAAGAGGATTGATCTTAGTAAACCAACATTAGGTATTCAGACTACAGCACAAATAGCTATACAAGTCGCAATATTTCTAGGCTACAAAAAAATATACTTACTTGGTTTTGATCATGACTGGCTTGCTAAACCAGACTTTTCAAGACATTTTTATAGTGCAGATAAACAAGATAATGATGTTTTAGAAATGATGAGCTACTACGAAATAATTACTTATCTTCAAAGAATGTGGGAAATATATTATTGCATTCAAAAAAGCTCGCCTAACGTTGAAATTATAAACATATCGAAGGGCTCTTATCTCGATGTCTTTCAATCTGAAAATATTGATGAATTTAATAAAACAAAATAACAGTTCTGTTCACGTTATCCTTTTTATTTTTAGTTTTTTAATTATATTAAAACCATATTTGGGGATAATTGGCACAATTATTCTTTATGGGTCGCTGATATTTCTTCCGATTTTTTTTATACCATTCCTGAAAACAAAGTTACCTTTATTCTTCCTAATTATTTTTTTAGTTTTTAGTTTAGTTATTAGCATAGATGGAGCAACTAAATTTCCTGATGATTTTCTGCTACTTTTTGCTTTGCTTGCTAGTTCTGTGCTTTATTTTAGATTCGGTTACGATTTTAGCAGTACAAATAATGTATCTGATTATTGTAATTCTCTTTTTTTAGGTTGTTTATTTTCAAATTTATTTATTTTCATTGCTTTTTTAGGAGTTTTTTTTGGCATTGTCCAGCTTGATACTTTATACGCCCCCTTTCCAGATAAAAATCCAACTCTTGGGCTTTATAGGTTTACTCTTGGAAATGCCATAGAAATACCTTTTCTGATAAATGCATTTATTATTGCATCATTAACAAGAGCTAGATTGAAGGATAACATTATTTTCTTTGCACTTACTTTGAATTTGATTTTAGCTTTCATATCACAATCAAGACTTATTATTTTGATGTCATTCTTTACTTTGTTGCATGTTTTATCGTTTCGCACTGTATTTTATGTTTTCCTATTCGGCTTTATAGCACTCTTTTTAAATGAAGAGGTAGTAGATTATGTTTATGCAGTTAGTGATTCTGTTGTTTCAAGATTTTATGGTGAGGATTATGGCTCTGGAAATGATAGAGCTTCATTATTTCAAGAAGTTTTTAATAGAATGGATGGAATTAAACTTTTATTTGGTAGTGGTTTAGCTGAATCTGCCGAAATAAATTTAATTAATGAAGGTAAATATAGAACAGTAGAGAGCGCTTTGCTGCAACTTATTTATGAGCTTGGAATAGTTGGGCTTGGCATGTATTTCTTATCATTATTTTATAAAGTAAGAATTAAAATATATCTAGATTTTCTTTCACTAGCGTTTTTCGTTTTGCTTGTAGAATTACTCTTTTTTTTTACCAATATTTTCTTTCTATCCTTTTATAATGTTCAGTGTGGGTTTTTATATTTCTAATATCTTAAAAGCATGATTGAAAGAATTTTAAAAGAACTTTCATGGAAATTTATTTTTCTTCCATATAAGATGGTTACAATCAAAGGGTTCAAGGGATCATTCAGATCTTTTTCTGATGATACTAAGATATCTAAACATGTAAGGATATACTCTAAAACTTCTTTACGAAATTCTTCATTGGGTAAGTATTCATATGTTTCTTCTAATTCAAAGATAATGAATGCGAAGATTGGCAATTTTTGTAGCATAGGGCAGAACGTAAGTATTGGGGGTTTTGGCGATCATATTAGGAGTTTTTCAACACATCCAGCTTTTTACTCTAAGCATGTAACAAAAAATTTTTACGAATCTAAAGGATTTAACCATTATAAAAAAGTAGAAATAGGACATGATGTTTGGATAGGGAATAATGTTCTTATTTTAGACGGACTGAAGATAGGTAATGGAGCAATAATTGGTGCCGGTGCAGTAGTTACAAAAGATGTACTTCCTTATTCCATTATTGGTGGCGTTCCAGCAAAAGTCTTAAAAATGAGATTCGACGAGCAGACAATTTTAAAACTTCAAAACCTAAATCTTTGGGAAAAATCTGATGCTTTTTATCATGAAAATGGAAAATATATAGCTGAGGAAAATCTTGAAAAACTTCTAAATTACCATGAAGAATAATATTTCTGTTATTACTGTCACAAAGAATAACCCAGATGGATTAAATAAAACTCTCAAGAGCTTATCTAATCTAAAGTTTCCACCTCAGGAAATTATAATTAGAGATGGTGGTGATGATGAATCTTTTGAAATTGCAAATAAATATACTGCTCTAAATATTAGGTATTTTAAAGGTAAAGATAAAGGGATTTATGATGCAATGAATTTTGCGAAAAACAAAGTTTGCAATGATTTTATACATTATCTAAATGGTGGAGATGAAGTCTTTGGTGAGCCATATGAATTTACCGAAACTCCTTATTTATTGCCTGTCGACATATGCTTAAACAAAAAAAGCCTATGGAGAGATAATGTAAAATTCTTTGGCTATGGTTATTGCCACCAAGGAATTATTTTTCCATCTGATCATCCTACTTATGATCTTTCATTTCAAGTTGCAAGTGACTTAGACTGTATAGCAAAAACATTTGAGCAAGGATTAGATGCTTTGAAAGTGAAGCATAATGCATCAGTAAATTATTATATTGGAGGTTTTTCAACCTCAAATAATAACCAGCTGGACAAAGAAATTTTGAGCATTCTTGTTAAGAATTTATCTTTTATGAAATTTGTATATTGTTGGGCTTACATTCAATTAAAAAAATTATTACCAAGAAGTATGAGAAGATCACTTAAAAACTATATAAGCAATTGAATTATTTGAATCAAAAAATATCGATAATAGTGCCATGTTATAATGCTTCTAACACAATTGATTGCACGCTTGAATCAGTTCAGAAGCAGACTTTTCAAAATTTTGAAGTTCTATTAATCGACGATTGCTCTACAGACAGTACAGTGCAAAAACTCAAGAATTGGGAAGAAAAAGACCATAGATTTAAGGCATTGAGTATGGAACATAACTCTGGTGGTCCTGCTGAACCTAGAAATAAGGGAATTGAAAATGCTTCTGGAGATTTCATTTGTTTCTTAGACTCAGATGATATTTGGTATGAGAAAAAATTAGATATACAGCTTAACTTCATAAATTCGAATAATATTGATTTTTGTAGCAGCAGAATTTTTTGCTTTAGTGAAATACCATTAGATTTTAATGCTATTTGCAAAGATATTAATCCAAGTAACTCAAAGTCAGTTAATTATAATAAGCTTCTTAAAAAAAACATTATATATACATCTTCAGTAATGATTTCAAAAGAGCTTATAAAAGAAGAAAAGTTTATTTCTGATAGAGATTACACGGCAATAGAAGATTTTGAAATGTGGTTAAGGATATTAAAAAAAGGTTCAAAATGCTATGTCATTGATACCCCTCTTGTAGGCTATAGAGAAAGTTACAGTCAAATCTCTAGATCAAAATATAATATGGCAAAAAAATATTGGATGGTCTTAGGAAATTATTTTGAGAATTTTCAGTATGAAAAGTACTATTATTATGTTCATTATGCGATCATTTCCTTTATCCAACTTTTAAAGAAGATAATATTGCAAGATAAGGTACGATGATTAAAAAAGTATTAGTTACTGGAGGCGCAGGTTTCGTAGGGTCCAATCTTTGTAAAGAGCTCAACAAGAGAGGGATTATTACTCATTCACTTGATAATTATTTTACTGGAAGAGAAGAAAATCATATAGATGGAGTTAAATACATTAATGCAAGTGTGCAAGAAATTAATGAAATTAAACTTGACCAAGATTATTCTCATGTTTTTCATCTTGGTGAGTATTCACGTGTTGAGCAAAGTTTTGACGATATAGATCTTGTTTTTGAATATAATCATAATTCTATTTACTCGATTCTAAACTTTGTCAGATCAATAAATGCAAAAATAATCTATTCAGGATCTAGTACAAAATTTGGAGATGGTGGTTTAAATCCATTGGAATCACCTTATGCTTGGACAAAAAAGACAAATTCTGAATTAGTTAAAGTTTTTTCAGAATGGAATTCAATAGATTATGCAATTACTTATTTTTACAATGCCTACGGAGAAAATGAGATTAGCACCGGAGATTATTCAACGTTAATAGGTAAATATGTCAATTTATTTAAATCTGGAAGCAACAGCCTGCCAGTGGTAATGCCAGGAACTCAGGTAAGAAACTTTACACATATAAGTGATATTGTGTCTGGGCTTATAACTGTTGGAGAAAAAGGGATGGGAGATGGTTACGGCATAGGAAGTGATGAATCATATTCAATTATTGAAGTTGCAAAAATGTTTTGTATGGAAATTGAATATTTGCCAGAAAGAAAGGGCAATAGAATGACAGCTGATATAAAAAATAAAAAAACTAAGGAGCTTGGTTGGAAACCTCATAGAAATTTGAAAAACTTCATTAATGATGCGATTAAAGAAAATGAAAGACTATAAAAAAGTTGTGGTTTTTGGTGCGGGCTATGTTGGGTTATCGCTTTCAATATATTTAGCACAAACCAGAGATGTTAAGCTAATAGAAGTAGATGAAAAAAAAATAGAATTAATTAACGACGGAAAATCCCCAATATTTGATGAAGAAATAGAAAAGTACCTAAAAAAGGAATCAACAAATATCAGAGCTATGAAGTTCTCAGAAAATATTATTTCAGAGAGCGAAATTTTTTTTCTGGCTCTTCCGACAGACTATGATTTAAATTTAAATGCATTCAATACGGAAGTTTTACAAGATACAATTATAAAAATTAGAACGATAAACCCCAATGCGCCAATAGTTATCAAATCAACTGTTCCATTTGGCTTCGTAAGTCAAATGGAAAACGATTATAAAATTGAAAAATTATTCTTTTCACCAGAATTTCTGAGAGAGGGCAGAGCATTAAAGGATCATTTTTCTCCGTCAAGAATTATTGTAGGAGGCGAAAAAGAAATCGCTGAATCAATATCAAAACTACTAACAGTATCAGTAATCAATAAACCAAATGTGCATATAATGGAATCTTCTGAAGCAGAGATAGTCAAGCTTTCCTCAAATTCCTATTTAGCAATGAGAGTTGCTTATTTCAACGAAATAGATTCATTTTGTTTATTAAATAACTTATCTTCTAAAAAAGTAATTGATGGAATGTCTGATGATCAAAGAATATCTGCTGGGTATAATAATCCATCTTTTGGGTACGGAGGATATTGTTTTCCAAAAGATACAAAGCAACTTGAAAGTTCTATGTCTGGAGTTCCACAAAATTTAGTTTCAGCAATAGTTGATTCAAATGTAACTCGTAAAAAACTTCTCAGTAAATATATTCTTGCAAAATCACCTAAAACCATAGGGATTTATAGACTAATAATGAAAACTGGATCAGATAACTTTAGGGATTCTGCTGTTTTAGATATGATTTCAAACTTTAAAAAGGAAGGCAAAAAGATTTACATTTACGAACCTCTATTAAAAAAAGCAGAGATTAATGATTGTGAAGTTATTTCTAATATTAAGGTATTCTTCGATTTATCTGAATTAATAATTGCTAATAGGTATGACAAAAATTTAATTAAAGTCCAACAAAAGGTTTTTTCAAGAGATGTCTACAATAACAATTAAAAATTGGACTTTAGTTCTAATTTTTTTTTCAATGGCCCTGGTATCAATTTTTTGGCAGTTAAAAAATATTGATTTCCAGTTTTATGATGAAGCATTTTATCTAATAAATTCTACTAATTTGTCAGATATTCAAGCGTCCTGGTCGCCACTGTATTCTATTTGGTACAAAACATTTAGTTGGTGGGGAACTTTCTTGGAAGTTTACATGAGGAATTATGTTCTTCAAACATTTTTACTTTCTGTAATTATTATTATTTCTTACTTAACGAATAGATCAATTGAAACTTTGATATTTGGTTTGATTCTTATTTCAGGTTTTGGTGTTAGTGTCTGGCCAAAGGTAACATATTTAATTGCTATTTTATGTTTTGCTGTCCCATTATTTTTTAATTTAGCAAAAATAAAAGATAATCAATCTTTCTTCAAAATAATGTCCTTATTTGCTTTGATGCTTAGTTATATAAGACCTGAATTTTACCTAACATTTATTCTTTGCTTGCTCATAGTTATTAATATTGTTTTTAGAAACAAAAAATTAGACTATTTTTCATCAATCATATTCTTTCTATTTTCTTTATCAGTTTTCTATCTACCACTTGGAGGTGATAGAAGTCTTGTAGCTTTTGGACAACACTATGCCATACATCAAAATTTGCTTGGCTCAATGAATATAAATCCATGGGTTGAATGGCAAACAATTCTAAATAATGATTTTAATAATCCATCTGGCTTCTTGGAAATTATTTCTAATAATCCTGCTGGCTTCTTTGAACACGTGATTAATAACTTATCTTACCCATTATTAATTTTTTTTGATAAGTCTGATTTTATAAAAGAAAATTTATGGCTTAGGTACCCAGTTGCTCTCATAAGCTTTTTCTTGTTTATATCAATAGTCTATTTAATAAAGAAAATTTCAAAAACAAAAAACCATTTTTTTATTTTCTTATCATTTATGTCCCCTTTAATAATTTCTATTGTGCTTATTTACCCAAGAAACCATTATCTTGTAATGTTGTTTGCATTCACATATATGGGCATAGCAATATTTTTTAAAAATCAATTCATTTACAAGAACATCCTTTTAAATCTTAAAATTTTCTTAATTACTTTATTATTTTCTCTATCTTCCTTTTTTATTCTTAAGCAAGACAGTAAAGAAACTTATACAGAGATAAATGATCTTATAAGCTTAGATTTATGTTATTCAGAATCATACGAGAACACCGAACAGCTTTTAGAAATTTTGAACTTCAATAAAGTATGTGAACAAAAAAAAGATTCAAGAACTTTTTTGATTGTTGAAAATAATGTGGATGTTCATTCAAGAAAGTCATGTAAGATTTATTTTCAGTCGAAGAATTATAAAGTTTTCAGTTGTTCGGATTAATAAAATTTTTTGAAGAACTTCATATTTGCAATGTTTAGCATTTCTTTATCACCTGCAGAGTCGCCATAAGCATAAATATTTCTATATGCTTTTAGATTTATCCTTTCTTGTATTTGTTTGACTTTATTTATTCCATTGCAATTTTCATTCCTGAATCCATGAAAATAATTATCTTTGAAGAAAGATTCAGTGCAGATTAGATTAACTTTATTTAACTTTGCCCATGGAGCAAGCCAAATATCAAGTGATGCACTGACTATCCAAACATCATGATTTTGCTTAATATGCCATTTTAGTTTAGACATAGCCTCATTCTTTTGGTAGCGATTTATGATTTCATTAGAAACATCAATACCAATTTTGAGAAGATGTTCTTCTTTATAATTTTTAAAAACTTTATGTAATAGTTTTTGCTTAAGGGTCGATCGATCAAGTTTGCCAAGATAAGTAAAAAGATATTCAGGCAAATATGAAATGGCGAGCAGATAATAATTATGCTTTCCAATAAGTTTCTTTATGAATATTTCTAGTGAGTCTTTTGTACAGATTGTGCCATCGAAATCAAAAAGAGCTAATGATTTATTATTCATATTAAATTTTGATCTTTAGAAATATCTTTTCAGGTATAAAACGGATTATCAGCATAATTAACTTCCAAAACCAAGGAAGATAAACCGTGTCATTTGTTTTTTTAAGTTTGTATATTATTTTCTTGGCTATAAAATCTGGATCTGACCATAATAATCCAGACGTATTGAGATTTCTTGTCATTTTAGTACGGACGAAACCTAATTTAAAGTCAATCACATTAACATTGAATTTGTTTAGCCTGCTCCTATAGCCTTGTAAAAAAACAGAAAGCATAGACTTACTTGCTCCATAAAGATAATTTGAACTTCTACCCCTATCTCCAGCTACAGAAGTTATTGCTGCAACGGTACCTCCATTTTTTTCAAAATATGGAATAAAAGAATTTAGAATCCTTATACTTGAAAGTGAGTTTATAACGACAGATCTTGAAAGTTCTATCTCACTTCTTTCACTTAGCTTTTGGTTTGGCATATAACCATTAGCTAAGAAAATACCATCAATCTTGTTAAAGTTTTCTAAACTATTCTTTGATATTTCATAACAAAATGAATCTTGCTCTAAATCTCCAGATTTATAAAAAAATTTTTGATCAGAATTGCTGTTTTTTATCTTTAAGTCATTGCATATACTTTGTAATTCACTTTCATTTCTTCCGACTAAATAAAGACTTGACCCTTTACTTGCAAGCTGTATCGCAACTGCTTCAGCAATTGTAGATGTAGCCGCAATTATTATAAAATTTTTACCATTCATGGCTTAACCCGTTCCCAAAAATGATTTGTAAGGCATGGGTCTATATGTTTAGTAAAAAGATTATGTTTTGGAAAACTTTTTTCAAAAACTTCAGCAGAAATCCTGCAATCTTTAGCTGGGTATAGAGCACCATCTAAAGCTAATACAAGCTTATCAAGCTCCGACATTAAAGATATAGTACTTTTTCCATTATTAGGAAGATCTACGGCCAAGGTTACCCCTTCTCGAGGAAAAGACAAAAAACCTTTCGATTGAATATCCCCAAAAGTTTTAAGAACAATAAGGAATGAGCCAGTTTTAAAAATTTTTATTAGTTTTAAGGTTTCTTCTAACCCTATTTTGGCATTGACATTTGGTATCACATATTGATATTGATAGAATCCTTCATTTCCATAAATCTTATTCCAGGACTTAACAGAATCTAAAGGATAAAAATAATCATCAAAATATACTGATCTGCTAGATTGTTCTTTATGAGAGTTGTAATAAATTTTATTAAAAACTGATACAGAAAAATTATTAACTAGTGATATTGGAGGAGAAAAAGGAAAGCTAAATTTTTTGCGGCTCTTGAGGGCAAGGTTTAGACCCTTTTTTTCATTAGCACTATAATAGATACCTCTTCCAATATTCTTGCCAATAGCAGTACAATCTACCCAGGCTACAGTATGTTCATAATTCTTTACACTAGTTTCGTTAATTTCCCAAAATTCATCCAAGTTTCTAAACTTCTGATAAATTTCTGACATTAAAACATTCTGAATTTTTTTTAACCGAAATGTAACATTAAGAATTAATCCTGTTAAACCAAGACCTCCAATTGTTGAGAAAAATAATTCTTTATTTTCATTTTCACTGCACTTTATTAGCCCTACATCTGATCTAGATAGCTCTATGCTTTCAATGCAATTTCCAAAGCTCCCTGCTTGGTGATGATTTTTCCCATGGACATCATTTGCAACCATTCCCCCAATAGTTGCATATTTTGTACCAGGAGAAGTAGTGAGGAACCATCCTGCAGGGACTATGATGTTAAGCAAGTCAATAATTCTCACACCTGCTTCACAAGTAATAAATCCATTGTCTACATCAAAATTTAGAAATCTATTTAATTTTTTAGTTGGTACCAAAACTCCATTTTTGGTGAGACATACATCACTATAGCTCCTTCCGTTTCCATAAAAACAAGATTTTTCAGGATATATAGGGATCTCTCGATGATATAAAAAATTAGTTTTGCTTGGCTCAATTCTTGGGATATTATTCCAGTTTTTAAGACTCATATCTCATGCTCAAGTTTGAAAGAAAAAAGATGCCCAGTACCACAGCAAACCACAATGTTGCTAGTCTTATAAAGATAGTTATACCTGTAGACTCAATCAGACCTACGCCATTTAAATTTAAAAGAAATATCATTGTAGCTTCAGTTCCTCCTAGACCTCCTGGCAAAAATGTAGCTGCACCTACAACCATCGAAAAGCTAAAGATAAAGATACACAAGAAAATGTCTAAGTTTAATCCTAAATATTTTATTAGTATGAAAAAAGCAATAGACTCACTCAGCCAACCTATAACACTTAAGCTTAGTATTTGAAAGAAATGTTTCTTATATATGCTGATATAGAAATTATCTAGAATTTGGCTAATGGTATTAATTCCTTTTAATAATTTCGAATTTTTCTTAAAGAGTTTGTTGAAATATTGAAAAATAGTTTCTTTGAAAATGACAAACGATGAAATAGCTAAAATTAAAATTAAAATTGTAAGAAAAAAAGAGGAATAATTTTTTAAAAGAGAAAACCCGAACAAACATAAAAAAACCATTGTTAAAAGATCTAAAAACCTTTCAGATATGAAAGCACCTATGCTTTTTATATGGGTCACACCATGTTTTTTTAGGAAATAACTCCTTACAAGTTCACCAGCTTTTCCAGGGGTGGCAGTCAGAGCAAAGCCACTCATGTAAATCTTAAAGTTTTCTAATCTTGGGGTAGTTATCCCTATATTTTCAAGAATAAGTTGCCACCTTAAATACCTTAGAAAGTAATTTATGATTGATAAAGCTAGAATTAATATGATTATTGTGATGTCAAGAGAACCAATAAAGCTAGATATGGAGTCAATATCGATATAAATTGCAAAAGAAAAATAAAGGACTATCGCTATAACAGTAGATAAGATTATTTTTTTTATGTTGGCAGCAAAGAATGTCATATACCAAAGTTTTACTTTCCAATAATGTTAATAAGAATCCAAATTAAAACAACAATTAAAAGATGTTTATCAGTTAGTAATTCTCTAGAAGCATCTTCTCCAAAATTTTCTTTTTCAACTAAGAATGTGTACCTAAATAAACCGTATATAACCAGAGGTATAGATAGTATTGCTGTATTGTTTGTAAGAAACTGTTCGGTTGAACTTATAGAAAACGCATAAAGTGAATATGATATTACAGCAAGAGAAGAGCAAACAGTTATGAAATGGTTGAGTATTTCTAAATTATATTTTGAAAGCACATTTCGTGAATTTGAATTAGAGGATTGAATTAATTCTGATTTTCTTTTCGAAAATGCAAGGAATAATGTAAGCATTAATCCACATAACATGAACCAAATTGAAGGTTCAATATCAACACCTAAAGAGCCAGCTAGCATTCTCAGCATGAACCCAAAGGCAATTATAAATGCATCTATTATTGGTATATTTTTCAGCAAATAGGTGTATAAAACATTCTGAAAAAGATAAATACAGATTATCGTAGTAGCAACACTACTCAAGAAACCCATAAGCAAAACTAAAAACACTAACAATACAAAGATGACATAAATTGCTGTTTTCTTGCTTAAATATCCACCTGCTAAAGGCCTATGTTTCTTCTTTGGGTGATTTTTATCAGATTCAAGATCTCTTAGATCATTGAAAACATATACACAGCTACTTGCTAAACAAAATGAAATAAAAACCAATAAAACATCAAAAAGTAAAGATATTGATGGATTGACTGCAAACAAAATCCCACAAAAAACAAAAAGGTTTTTTACATATTGGCGAACCCTAATCAATTCTAAAATTCTAGAAAACATAATTTCTCTGAAAGTGATACGTTTTTATATTAAAATGTATATTCTTGAGACATTATATCACGCTTAATGTTTTGCAATTAGTGAAAAATTAGTACATATATTTTATTATCTAGCTTATGAAATTATTTAAAATCTCATTAATCTTGATGATGTCATTAAGCTTTTTTGGGCAATCAGTCGATGATTTATTAGAAAACCTCCCTGCTGATGTAAGAGATTCTTTGGTACAGCAAGCGTCAATCGAAACAAGAAATCAGGAAATCATCGTTGAAGACAATATTACAAATAAAACTTCACTTACAAACGAAGTATCTGATGATGCCCCATTTTTTGGATATAATTTCTTCGAATCTAATTCTCAGACATCAACACCGATTGTTGATATCCCTCTACAATCAGATTACATCATAAGCTTCAATGATGATCTTGAGCTTCTTCTCACTGGAGTTTTAGAAAAAACGATAAAATTAAGAGTAGATCTTTCTGGAACTGTACTAATTCCTGAGCTTGGTCCAGTAAGTTTGGGAAATATGAAATTATCAGATGCAGATAAAAAAATTAAAACTCTTGTTGCAGAATCATACGTTGGGGTCGAAAGTAGCTTAAGTGTACTAAAACCTTCCCTAAAAAAGATTTCAGTTTTAGGCGCTGTTAAACGCCCAGGTACTTATCTGGTTAATCCATTTATTTCTGTTTCCGAAGCAATAAAATATGCTGGTGGATTAACAGATTATTCATCATTAAGAAATATTGAAATAAAATCATCTAATGGATCATTAACAAAAGTTGATTTATATGATTTTCTGATATTTGGCGAAAGGCAGAATGATATAAATATCCAAAACGGTGATTCAATAATGGTCAGTGCTTCTTCTAATTTTGTTAATGTATCTGGTGAAGTTCTACGACCGAATCTATATGAATACAAGAATAATGAAACTATTGCAGATTTAGTTCAATTCACATTGGGAACAACAAATTCAGCTAATTTGGAAAATATTTCAATCTTTTATGTTGAGAATGCTAAACAACTTAGTAAAAAAGTTGTTTTAGAAGATTCAATTCAAGATACAGTTTTAACTGAACTAAATATTGGAAGACTTATTAGTGTCCCTGAAAGAGAAGCAAGAGTATTTGGTCCATCTGTTGAGACAGGTTCATACTCAGTAAAAAAAGGCGAGAACGCTAGCGATCTTATTAAAAAATTAAAATTTTCTGGCGATGTTTTTCCATACTATTTCTTGCTTAAGCAAACAGATAAAAATAATTTAGTTCAAGAAAACTACAATCTCTCATTGTCAGATCCAGATACATATAAAAATATCGTTCTAAAAGATAATGTTGAAATTACTTTTTACTCCAGATTTGACTTTATCTCTGATGAAGAGCAAACAGAACAGCAAAGATTGCTTCGCGAACAAATTCCAAACACTATCTTTAAGTACATTATTATTGGTTTAAAGTCATTTAGTGTTCCAATTGCTGGTAACTTCGTTCCAGAGGAAATAATAAATTACATCGGTGAAAATGAAAATTTAAATTTCTCTGAAACTATTGTTAAAACTACCGAAGCATTGGAAAAAAATAGTTTCAAAACAAAGTTTGACGCAGTTGACGTTGTATCTTTAACAATCCCATCAAGAAAAGTTGAATCATTCACAGTTGAAATAAGAGGCCAAGTTAATGCTCCTGGAACTTATATTGTTGATTCGTCATCAACACTATCAGAGCTATATGATATGGCGGGAGGCTTAAAAGAATCTGCCTTCAATAATGGAATTATTGTCCAAAGAGAATCAGTACGAGAGGCACAGAAAAATGCTTTGGATTCAGCAAAAAAAATGCTTTATGACTCATTGCTTTCTAACACAAGTATTCCTGATACTGACGTCAGGCCGGTAGATTATTCAAGCTTAATCAGCTTAGCAGAAGCTGGAGAAGTAACTGGAAGAATATCAGGTAATTTTGGCTTTGGATCAGAGGGCGCCCTTCAATTAACATTAGAAGAAAATGATTATGTTTATGTTCCTTTTAGACCCACTACAATATCAATCTATGGTGAGGTGCTTAATCCATTGACAATAGGTTTTAATTCAAGATTGAATTATCAAGATTATGTAAAGCTTGCTGGAGGGTTTACAAAGAACGCCGACAAAGCATCTGTATATGTCATAAAAGCAAATGGAGAATCTTTCCCATTAAATTCAGGAAGCTTTTTTAGAAGACAAATTAATCTTGATCCTGGTGATACAATTGTTATACCGAGAGATACTGAGAAAATTTCTACCTTGCCATTAGTAAGTATAGCTACCAAGATTATTTCAGATATTGCATTTGCAGCAGCATCCCTCAATGCAATTAGTAACTAAGGCTTTAGCCTCAATGCTATTTGTTTCAGGATTGATCTTTTCTGATTCTTTCAAATTTAATACACCAAATAATCACGGAATTATTGGATTAATTAATATGCCAACGGCAAGATTTTTTGATGAATCTTCATCCTCTCTAACTTTATATAACGGCAACCCGGATAAAAAAATTACATTAACAATGTCTCCTTATAATTGGTTTGAGGCATCTGTCTTTTATACAAGCATAAATGATAGACCTTATCCAGGTTTTGAATATCAAGATTATGTTGATAAAGGATTCAATGCTAAATTTAGAATTAAAGAAGAAGGATATTTCCCAGCTTTAGCAGCAGGATTTAATGATATTGCCGGCACAGGTATTTACTCTTCTGAATACCTTGTTGGAAGTTATGGAGTGGGCAGTATTGATTTTCATTTAGGAATTGGTTGGGGAAGGATGAATGGAGGAAATCTTCAGTTTAAAAATCCATTGGGAGAATTAGATAAATCATTTTTGAATAGATGTCTGTTGCAAAGCTGCAGTGAGGAGAATCGACAGGGCGGCACATTCCGATGGAATGATTATTTCTCAGGTCAGCAAGTAGGAGTATTTGGGGGAATTAGTTACATATTAAACAAAGATTGGCTCTTAAAATTTGAGCACGATACAACTAGTATACCTATTCAAGAAGGATTTCCATTAAGAGATTCAAACTATAATTTCAGTGTTGAATATATTAGACCAAAAAATTCTGTCATTTCCCTTAGCTATGAAAGAGGTGACTATTTTGGACTAAAGTTAATCTTCAAAGATAATTCATTAAATTATGTTTCAAATAAATATAAAGGATTTGATAAATCACCTTATAAAGAAAAACATAACAAATTAAGAGGAATACTAATAAAAAATAATATTGGAGTTCATAGCATTAAAAGCTATGAACAAAATTTAGATTTAGAAATAAGCGAATATGCATATTCAAGTTTTGAGAATCTCAAAGCTAATATAAACCAAGCTCATATTGATGCTGGCCTGGATATAGAAAAAACTTTAATAAAATATAAGAGTGGTGGTCTTGTTGGCTATTCAGAAATTGAAAAAATAGAAAATAACAAAATAAGCCTATATGAAACTGATAACTTTTCAGGCTTTAATTATTCGCCACAAATTGTATTAAGGCCTTTTATTGCTGGTAGGGAAGAATTCTTAAAATATGCACTCCTTGCTGAATTGAACATGCAATATGTTTTTACTGAAAACTTGTTCTGGAGCACTAATATCAAATATGCTCTTTTTCAAAATTTTGATGAATTATTTATTCCACCAAAAGATACTTACCCTAATCAAGTTAGGTCAGATGTTAAAGATTACCTTAATAATTTTGATGACAGGTTAGTAATTGGTAGATCCCAATTAGATTTTTTTAAGAGCTATGGTACTCAACATCATTTACAGATTTCAGCAGGTATATTTGAGGAAATGTTCTCAGGTTATGGTGGTGAATATCTTTGGAGAAAGAATGAGAATAATTATGCAATAGGTGTAGAGGCATTTAAAGTTTACAAAAGAGATTACGATTTGGCTTTTGGCCTGCAAGATTACAGCAATCTAACTGCACATATAAATTTTTATTATGAAAACGAGTTCATAATACCACTGAGCTTAAAGCTTTCTTATGGAGAATACTTAGCTGGTGATAAAGGATATACAGTTGATCTTTCAAGAAGATTCAAAAATGGAGTTTATATGGGTATGTTTTTTACCAGGACAAATGTTTCAAAAGAACAATTTGGAGAGGGAAGTTTCGATAAAGGGATTTATTTCAGAATTCCATTATCAAATGAATGGTTCAATTTCACATGGAGGCCACTCACAAAAGACCCAGGATCAAAGCTTCTTAGAAAGGACGATATTTATAGTCTTATAAGAAAATACAGATAATAATTAAGAACTATATCTAGGTACCAGTTCCAGTTCCAGTTCCAGTTCCAGTTCCTGTTCCAGTACCAGTACCAGTACCAGTACCTGTTCCAGGGTCTGGAGTTGGCTCCGGTGTTGGCTCCGGTGTTGGCTCCGG
>MDSZ01091377.1_pt1 | contig 29822 bp, 21 predicted proteins | sample 811201 | NCBI WGS metagenome assembly MDSZ01 (sample SAMN05326647, study PRJNA326480) | marine metagenome | isolation source: seawater | place: Indian Ocean: North | collected 2010 | reverse complement strand
TTTTTTTTGTTGGGGGGGGGAGGGAAAAAAATGGATCGTCGTTTTTTTTTGTACACACACAAACACCTGACGTGACGAAAAAAAGGATACAAAAGTATACTACGTGTGATAGAAGAGAGGAGGAGTGCCAAAAAACCTCTCTTGTGTCTTCTTCAGTAGTAGTAAAAGGAGAGGAGTACAAAAGTCGTGTGCATTAATTATAATTAGTGAGGCGAAAAGTGAGGAGGAGGAGGAGGAGTACTCTCTCTCTGTTGAAGAAGAAGAAGACAAAGAAGACAAAGACAAAGACGATGTCTCCCCCCTTTGACGGCTTTGGAGGCGCAGAAGAAGAAGAAGATGAAGGAAAACTCACGGTCGACGCGATTCTCGAATCCGAGCAGCGCATGAACGCCGTCGGCGACTACGAGCTCGATCTGTCCTCGCGCGGGATAAAAGAGATCGAAAACTTAGGCGGAACGTGCGACCAGTTCGACTCGATCGACTTTAGCAAAAACGAGATCGTCAAACTCGAGGGGTTTCCAAAGCTGAGGAGGTTACACACGATCAACGCGAGCGAAAATAAGATCGAGAAAATAAACGGGACGAACGTGAGCGAAAACGTACCGAAATTGGAGTGGTTGATGCTGCAAAATAATAAGATTAGGAATTTGGTGGACATCGACGAAATCGCGAAGATGAAGAGGTTGAAGTGCTTAATCATGAAAGGGAATCCCGTGTGCGCGGTGGAAAATTACAGAGCGTATTGCATATATAAATTAAACGATGGATTGAAAATGTTAGACTACGAACGCATCTACGCGAAGGAGAGGGAACAGGCGAAGAAGATGTTCGGGGAGGACGACGGAAAAGCGGCGAAGGCGAAAACGTTTACGGTTGGGAAGAGAGGCGGGAGAGATGATGATGAAGAAGAAGAAGACGAGGCGAAAAAGACGAAAAAGAAACCGAAGAATAACGCGGCGGAGTTGGCGAAGATTAAAGCCGCCATTGCCAACGCGACAACCTTAGAAGAGATAGCGATGTTAGAAAAAGCGATGGAAACTGGGAAGATGCCGAGCGAGTACAACAAGTGATGGCATAATAATAACGTGGGTGTACCATATACGTAAGTAGATAGAGTTTTGTTAAAGTGTTATTCCATGATACGTACTACAAAAAATACAAAAATTAAAAGTGAATGATGATGATTGTATATTATTGATCATTGTGTTTTCAACGCGTTGTGCTCGCCAAGCTGGCGATGAATTGCGCCAGGCATTTCTGTTCCTCAGCTTTTTGCGACATAAAATGCCGAGTGACTTCATCGACCATCTTTGCTTTCCCGTTGACGACGTCGTCGGTATCCGCACCGGGCATTTGGTAAAATTTCTTATACTTGAGCAAAGTTGGTCCGGTGAGTCTGTTGAAGTTTACATTGCAATTCGGTTTCCCGGCGTTTCTTTTATCCACGATTCGTTTCATCGCCGCCGCCGCTTGTTGACTCGGCGGTCCATTCCCAGGCGTTCTAGTCGGTCGTCGTAACCTCGCCTTCATGCCGCCTTCTTTCTCGCCCTCCTCACCTTCCTCGTCCTCTTCTTCTCCCTCGCCATCTTCGCCTTCCTCGCCTTCTTTCTTTTCTTCTTGGTCTCCTTCGCGGCCTTGTTTGTTCCCGTCCTCCTCCATCGGGTCTCCGTTCTTCTCCTCTTTTTCGTTCTCTTCTTTCATCTCCTCGTCTCCGTCCATCTCTTCTATTTCGCCACTCTCAACGTGCGACCCGTCGTCGTCCTCTTTCGTTTGAAACTCGATAGATTCAACCTCCTCCCCGGTCGGTAACGAAACAACCTCCAGCGCGTTCTTTTGCAATCGAACTTCTTTCCCGTTCTCGAGCACGAGCCAATGCCAACCGCCTAATCCTACCGATTTTTTCACCGTCGCGTTTAATCCGATCAGCTTTTGTTTCGTTCGGTTGTTCCCGGTGATTTTGACCTTTTTTGTTCGTTGGTTGGTCGTTTCGATGTGTGAGAGAGTTAGTAGTGTTTGCAACAAAGAGAGTCGTCAGTTCTTGTTTTTTATTCACCTCTTCTTTTTGGAATCGATAAAAGTCTCGTATTATTGTTGAAAAAAAAAAAAGTTTGGGTTTCTCCTCCTCCTTTGCGTTTTGGAGAGAAGAAGAAGAAGAAAAGAGGAAGCCGATCATCGGCACCAGCCTATACAGGACGACGAAAAAAAAAGGTGGTCTATATCGTCGTCGTACCTTCGTGTGCTTCGCGAGCTCGTCGTCGCCACCCATGATGGTGGTGGTGGTGGTGTTTCGCCTCGGTCAAAGTCGGTCTCGAGACACAACAGAACGCGAACTTTGAGAGTCTCGAAGAGAGCTTTCGTTTGTCGTTAGTTTTGTACAAAATTGGAAACGTTTTGTGTGTTGGTCGTCTTCTAATGTGGTGTCCTCTTCCGTCCACACACACACTAACGCGCGCGCCTCTGTTCGATGAACGCGCGGCTTCTTCTTCTCGCTTTTTTTCTTCCTCTTCTTCTTCGTTGCCAATCGCGCGACACCCAAGACACAAAGGCGCCGCGACACGCGAGAGAGCGCCACCCCGCACTTTAAACGTTGTGACGACACAAGCGCGAGATGATGGAAGTCCTTTTCTTCTCTTTTGTTTAGGGTTTAGAGGGTCTTTCCCAAAATTTTTGGGACCTTTTTTTATCCACTCATAATAAAAGTTCGGTGTTTGGATATTACTTCGCTCCAAAAACGCTTTGTGCCTTTTGGTGTGCATCGCAAGCGACACCCGAGGAGGAAGGAAGGAAGGCACATGCGCCCCGGCGGCGGCGGCGGCGTCTCAGTAGGACGGAGCGGGGGCGGGAAATCGACGACGTTTTTTTCTGCGTCTACTGCGAACCGTCACCGCGGGTGGAGCACGAGAAAGACCGCACAGACGACGACGACGACGACGACGACGCAGGCACCCAACTCGAGAATGTCGTTCGCGCGAGGCGGGGCTTCCGCGGCGTCGACGTCGACGTCGGCGTCTTTTGAAGTCGCGCGGCAGATGTTTCAGACGTCCGAACCGGCTCGAGCCGCGCTCTTCGTCACCTCCGGCGCGTTACTCGTTGCCGTGATGAACAAAATGTTTGCGCACAAAACGACGAGCGAAGTGTCTGTGTCCTGCCAAAATACCGAGAAGAACGCGAATGCCTTGAAAATGTTAAAAACTTTACAAGTAGGATACGACGCGATTACCGTGCTGAGAAACCCGCACGCGTCGACTGTTTTAGCGACTTTCTTTCGAAAAGACGTGGAAGTGGAGTATCAGAGAGAGTTGTTACCGATGCCGTGCGGCGGCGTGGTCGCTTTGGATTGGCCGCTGTCCGTGGACGACGAGACGCATAAGTATCGAGAACGCACGCCGGAGATGTTGGAGAAGACGAGGAACCTAGATCCAAATTTTGAACCGCATAGGAAATCGATTCCGAGCCAAACGCCGAAGATTGATGGGGTATTAGAGGAACATTACAAGACGTTTCCTGAGAACGCGCCGACATTGGTATTGATGTCCGGCATTGCCGGAGGATCGCACGATAAGTATTTAAAACACATGTTGAGAAGAGCGGTGATGAAAGGGTATCGAGTAGTTGCGTTCAATGCGAGAGGGACGAGCGAGTCGCCTTTGATGACGCCGCAGTTTTATAGCGCGAGTTTTACCGGGGATACGAGGGCTGTGATGAAAGAGATGAAGCGACGGTTTCCAAACGCACCTTTATTCGCCGTCGGTTGGTCGTTAGGGGCGAATATTTTAACGAACACCTTAGGTGAGGATGGAGAACACGCAGTTGTTGATGCCGCTTGCAGCATGTGTAACCCCTTCGATTTGAACAGGTGCGACGAGAATCTACAGAAAGGATTTTGGGGGAAGTTGTATTCGAAATCGATGGCAAATAACATGCGCAAGTTGTTTGAACCGCATAAACATTTGTTCCAAGGCTTGAGAGAATACGAACCGGCGTTGGTGAGGAAAGCGAGAACGGTCAGAGACTTCGACGAAGCGATCACGCGAGTGACCTTTGGGTTTTCCTCCGTAGATGCGTATTACGAAGCAAGCGGGTCGAAGAGAAAGATTGCGGACGTGAGAGTCCCGCTGTTATGCATCCAAGCGAAGGATGATCCAATTGCTTCGATTGAAGCGATACCTAGGAAAGAGATCGCGAGCAATGAGAACGTTATTTTATTAGAAACAGAGAGTGGTGGGCATTTAGGATGGACAGCGGGAAAGGAAGCGCCGTGGGGTGCTCCTTGGCCAGATCAAGTAGCCATGGAATTTTTTGAAGTTCAAGCACTGGAATGGAAGACAAAGAGAAAGGCAAACACCGCAGAACCCTCAAAAAAAGCTCCGGCCGAAGTTGCAGCTTAGATTAGTACGCTAGACATCATAGAAATTATTATTGCACTTCTACTACCGTACGTACCAAGTAGGTACCACTATTTATGCTATCCTAATGCTCTTTATTCTTTTTCCCTTCTTCGCTCGTCTCGGGCGTGGCCAAGCACATTGGAACGCAGAATGTTGCCAAGAAAAGTGCCAAGGCGACGTTAAAATACGCCAACGCAATCAAGACAACCATCACCAGTACATACGTGGATATTTTTATCGCAGAGAAGACCGCTTTCACGGAGCGCGAGGAAGATGACGATGAAGACAAAATCATCCATTTCTCATTCTCGTATACTCTCAGCGTCTTGATTCCCAACGCGAAGAGCATGACGCCGAGCGTTCCGGCTAACTCGGCAACACCTACGTATCTATCATTTCCAATAAGCACGTACTCAAATCGCGCATGGTGTAACTGTTCGACGAGATTGTTGCACGCTCGAATAGCCGTTTCTAATGCGATACCACTCGCGAGGTAATTCTCTATGCGATGGTCTCGAACTTCATCCACCCCGCCTTCATCTTTAGAGTAGACCATCGTAAACGCATCTATCGATCTCACTTTAAACGCACTGTGAACACCGGTTGGCTTACCAACCACCGATAATTTCGCAAACGACGTCCACGCTTTCGTGTGTTCCACCCACTTCTCCAATTTTGTCGTCTTTGCTGTATCGATGACGTGCGTCCCGTGTACGCTAAATCCCGACCCCGTTCCTCGCCCTGTTCTCGAAGCAAACTTTGCCACTTCAAATATGTCCTGATTTGGCAACGCCCCGTTCCATCCGTGAAGTTTAACGAACATTATCGACCTCGACTTCTTGAAGCTTTTCATACCGTGTGGCGTTTCGATACCAAATGCTTGGTGGATCTGACCAGCGCGGAAGAACACGTCTTCTTTCTTGACATTGTACGTAGCATTATCACTACGACCTTGTTCTTCGCCCTCTACATACGTCTCCAACCACTTCTCCGTCGCGCGAATTTTCGAAACCGGTTTCCCTCTCTCGTAATACTCAAAACACGTCGGCACAACCAACACGACGTCTCGCCCTAACCATTTCACTTTTCGAGACTTAACGTAAAAGAACATCTCCAACGCCAAAGCGACCGCATCCGCTTCTTCTTCCTTAATTCTATCGTCACCGTCATTCAAACACCCAATCGGTGCGACTATCGCAACCGATTCTCTCCCGTCTCCAAACTTTGCTCGAGCGACGGCATGTGCGGCAAACGCACGAAAAGTCACCTCGTCCGCCCCGGTTTCAGAAGAGTCATCCTTCGCCAACAAAATATTTCTCAAAACCTCTTTCGCTTCTTTCACACTCTTCGTTCGTACGAGTAACTCTGAAAATTTCCGCGCGTTTTCGCTGTTCTCCGTGTCGAAACCGTGTCGCGTGCTACCGAGCAGCAATCCGTTCTCGTCCGTGTACGACTGATTGCTCAAGAAATTCGTGGAAAAGAGAAGCAACAGAATCAACGAGAACGAGAAGAAGAGCGCGTCGAAAGGTACTATTCGTCTGGATGTGAGAATCGATTTGAGCGCAGAGAGAGCATTGATGAGAGGGGAGGAGGAGGAGGAGGTCATCTCTCTTTTATTTTACTCGCGTGTGCGTGTGCCTGTGCGTGCGTGCGTGCGTGCGTGCGTGCGTGCTAAAATATATTGTGTGGATGGAGCACGAGGAAAAAGTATGTTTTGAGTTATGTTTTACGAATGAGACGCACCGAGCGCGCGATCTCCTACACAGTGTTGCATCACAAAAATTCGATTAAAACTGCGCGCCTTTGACGTCTTGCAACACCCAAAATCCATCCGTCGTCTCGCTGTCGGCGTCGGTCTGAATGGCTAAAAAGTGCAACCCTTTTGTTTGTCTTTTCACGCCTTCCCACTCTCTCGCTTCGTCTCTCAACTCTTTGGTTCTTCGGAAGAACGCGTAGTTCCAACTTTCGTTCACGCCGGTTTCCAAAACGATGGAGGAACTTTCCAAATCGACCGTAATCGCGCTCAGCTCTAAGCCTTTCGTCCATCCGCTCAGAGCCGCCGCGCGCGCGGTGTATACAACCACCCCTGGGATTAACGTGTCGTCCGGCAAATCCGGGTCGATGTTTAAAACATCCCCGAACGCTTTCCCTTTCGTCACGATCTCCATTTCCTCTTTCACTCCAACTAACGGCAAGGCGACAAAAGCCCACGATTCACCTCTCAATGCGTCCGGCAACGGCTTCGGCGCTTGCGCATCAAACGTCATCAATGGCGCCGCGTTTGGATCATACCCCGGGTGTTTCTTGTACACCGTTTCCATCCTCTCTTCCAGCCAACTCAACATGGTTTGACACCTCCTCGATGGTAACGATTCCAACTCGCACTCTTTACACGCTCTCGTGATGATTGTCATCATTTGACTCCTGAAGAATTTCACTTTTCTCGGTGGTTCCCCAGTTTCCTCGGTTCTCTTTGCCACTACTTTCTGCAACGCTTTCGCGAGCTCCACCGAGTTGATTCTGTTGTTCGGGAAAAACTCCGCGTGTTCGAACGAGCGATCTTCGTCTGTGATTAAAAGTTCCCACACTTTCTTCCCCCGGTCGTCTTTCAAAGGGCGAGAGCAGAAATCGATTTGCCAGTCTTTGTTCGTCTTCTTCCCAAACCCATTCGTCGCTCTCTTCGTCTTCTTCGCGTCCGCAGGAGCTGGCGGCGCGTTTCTGATGGCCTCTTCCGCCGTCAGCGTCAAGTTATCTTTCGGTTGCACGTCGGCGGACGAGGAGGAGGAGGACTGCGACGACGGCGGCAGCGACTCGCACGAGATCGCGCGTTCGTCGCCATCATTTTCCTTCCGGGTTACACGTCGTCGCGACTTCATCATCGTCGTCGTCGTCGTCGTCGCGTTCCTTCTCGACGTCCTTCTTCTTCCCCAAAGCGACGAGGACGAGGACGAAGAGCACTGCGTCGACGCCATCACCCGCTGCTGCTGACACAGCGCGGCGGTGCACGGCGCGTGGTGGTGCGACATAGATAGATAGATAGATAGATATACTACGTATTATTATAATCGGGTTTATTTTGTGTTTTCAAGGACAAAGGTTCGCCCTTTTGGGGGGGGGAGTGGAGATATGTCTCTCTTTTATTGTACGTGTGTGGTCGCGCTTTGGACGATCTCACTAAAATCTTGCCTCTCTACGTACATACCTACTCGTAGACGTTTTGTGTATAAATTTCAACAATGTGGAGGGACTCTCTCTTTTTCTTCTTCTTGTTTGGGGTGTCGTGAGTAAAAAGTTTTCTAAGTTTATATGGTTTGATCTAGCCACCACTAAGTTTTAAAAGAGAGCTCCCCCCCACCACCAAAAAAAAACTGCATCAACCAACCATGCTCCTCTTCCTCCCTCGGGCCCTCACTTCCTCGTACCTCTTAAAGGCCTCGGCGCTTTTCCTGCACGTCTCTTTCCATGTCTTCAAGCACTCGCGCCAAACTTTTTCGCCCTCGCTTTTATGCGCGGCGATTAAGGAACGCTCGAGGACGTATAAATCGACGCCGACGTCTTCTTCACCGACGATTTGAGTTTTGGATAAACCAAAGTCGATGATGTAAACAGAATCAGTTTTAGCGTGGACGAGGAAGTTGGAGGTAGTGAGGTCACCATGGGTGATGTTTCCGTCGTGGAGTTTGGAGACGATGAGACCAATTTCTCGACCGTATTTGATGGCTCGGTGGTGCGCCGGAGAAGAACCAGAGGCGGCGGCGGTTGTCCTTACGGTGGTCTTTGATTGCGTCGTCGTCGTCGTCGTCGTCGGTAATCCATCGTCAGTTTTTGATCCTTTTTCTTCCTCTTCTTCTTTTGAGATCGATTTTAAAACCTCTTTCAGAGACTTCCCCTCAATCCGCTCCATGAATATCGACGCCGACGATTTGTCCACGAACAACACCGTCGGCGCTTGGACGCCTAAAATTCTCGCCTTCATCAACGACCGACACTCGGCGAGTAATCTACTTCTCGTTAACTTTTCATCTAAAACGGGATGTCTGTACTTTTTCTTGAACCTTTGTTTGACCACGCACGGTTTCCCGAGGAACGTGGTCGAGAACACTCGCGCTTCCGCGCCTTGCGACAGGAGACAAGGATGACGGTGCGTCTTTAAAGCGATTCGATGGAGAAGGCGCGCGTCCGCATCGTCATCGACGACCCCCGCAAAACGAGCAGCGGTGGCGGGAGACATCAAAAGCCGTTCTCCTCGTGTCGTCGTCACGAAGGCCTTTGCGGCCGTTTCGTCGACGCAAGGCGGGAGGGTCGCGTGCGCCTCCCGTGCATCCCCAATGGGGAAAACGATGGCGTTTTCTCTCTCCTTTTTTCAAGGTCCCACTTAACGACAAAAAAAGTGCCCACATATCGGCACATCCGCGTGTGTCATCATGAGTGCGGTCGAACCATCGAAGAAGTGCGCGTCCGGGGAAGACTGCGCGTGCGAGAAGTGCGAGTGCACGGTTTTGCGACGGTACGCGATTCTTCCTCCTCCTCCTCCTCCTCCTCCTCCTCCTCCTCCTCTCTCGCGCGCGCGTTTTTTCTCGCTCGCATCTTTTGGACGCCGTTGGACGGAGGAAAAAAGAAGAAGAAGAAGAAGAAGAGATCGACGACCAATTTTCGGGGATGGGTAGGAAATCGAGAAGAAGAAGTAAAGGAGAACGAAAATGTGCCGCTCGATCGGCGCGCGCGCGCGCGCGTTCGAAAGCGTCGGTCTAAAGTGTGTTCTTTTGGAAAAAACGGAAAGAAAAGAGTGCCTCGATCGAGGCACTTTTTGGGGGGGGGGGGGGGGGTTTTTTCGCGCGTATTTTTTTCTCCTTTCCTTCGAAGTCGAAGAAAAGATACAAAAAAAAATACGACTCGGAGCGCCCTCAAAACTACTTCCGCGAACAGAACTCAGACGTCTCTCTCTCTCTCTCTCTCTCTCTCTTATCTCCCTCCCTGCTGATACAATCATGCGCAGAATCTTACTGCCGATCGATTCGACCGGTGAAGACGTGGACGTTTTGAAGTGGGTCATCGAGAACGTCCATCGCGCCGGAGACCAGATTGTGCTTTTACACGTGTACGTTTCTCTCTTCCTTTTTTTTTATTTTGCTCTCTCGGATGTGACGATGATTTTCTCTTTCTTTCTCTCTCTTTCTCTCTCTCTCTCTTTTTCTCTCCCTCTCAGGATACCCGCACGCTTCCCACAACACGTGTGGGGCATGTACGACGATTCGTTCCTGGAAGTCCCCAATCCGGAAGAAGAAAAGAAGTGGCGAGAGGATTGTGCAAAGTACGTGGCGGAAACGCTTTTGCCGATTCTCGATCAACGTAAAATACCGTATAAGCTCGACATCATTGCGTACGAGATGAACAACACGTCCATCGGGGAAGTCGTGTGCGAAAAGGCGTCAATTCTCGACGCTGATGTGATCGTGATGGCGAGTCACCGCAAAGGAAGGATTCAGGAGTTTTTTGTCGGGTCCGTGACGAACTATGCACTTCATCACTCGAAAGTTCCTCTGATCGTGTATAAAACGCCAAAAGAGACGAAAAAGAAAAGAGAATTGTCACCATCGAAAAAAAAAGCAGGGACGTCGCAGCAGACGAAGAACAAAGCAATGTCATCATCTTCGATTGATTTTGAAAAGGCAACCATCGAAGATGCGTAAAAGGCGACGCTCAGAGAAAATGAACAACAGAGAGAGAGAGAGAGAGAGAGAGAGAGACTTTTAACTACAACGCATGAATGCAAAATATTGCTTATACTTTCACTTTACTTCGCGAAACGAACGTTCGCCCTGTTCTTCCTCTCTCAACGGTACAACTTCTGTATCTCTCCACATAAACAAAGGTACCGTTGCGTTCTTCACCACCGCCGATGATACTTGTCCGATGTGTTTATTCGACCTTCCTTGTTGTTGGGATGCAGCCATAACAATCAAGTCACATTCAGTCGCAGCCTCGCATATCTTCTCAGAAATCTCGCTCTCCATTCCTTGTTCGATTAACAATTTTATTCTTTTCACGCCGTGAAAGTTAAGAATCGGGACCAATACGTCGTCCACGTAATGTTCTTCCGAAACGCTCTCTGTCTTGTTCGTCGATACGTGTATCAAACGAATTTCGTCGTGTTCTTGGACACGCACCATCGGCAAAAACCATTTAAAAAGGAGCACGCCGTGCGACTTCTCGTCCTCAGCTTCGGAAATAGGGACCAAAAACTTCCTCTCTACCAGTGAATCGAAGCACTTGTCTTTGCATTCGCACTCGGTGCGCTTGCAATCGACGCATTTCATGGACGACATGTATTTTTTGGCGTTTTCTTTTGTTTTGTACTCGTATTTTGTGTGATCAAAAAATACGAGTGAACCTTTTCTCGTCATAAAAACCGCACGCGCGCGTTTGCTGGAAACGTTCAATCAAATGTCATCTGCTTTTCCACGATCGACGAAATCAATCGAAGAGCAGGCGATTGAAAATCGGCAGCAACCGACAATCGTTTCCGTCTGTTTAAACTGTAAGAAGGGCATCTGCGTGTGCGCGTTTTCCTGCAAAGAGGAGAGACGCATCTTATTTCCGTTCGAAGAAAACGAGGACGACTCGAAGAGCGCTTTGAGATACATTTTGAAACACATCCACAGAGAAGGAGATGAAATTATCCTCTTACACGTCGTTCCGACGAGTTATCGAAGAGCGTATCACGATACCATGGTCGTTGGATTGAAGCCAGAGAGCGAAATCGAATGGCGAGAAAAGTGTGCAGACTTTGTGGAACGCGTATTCATTCCGATTTTGAAGGATAAGAACGCGAAGCGTAATCGCTTAGAAATGGTGAGTTACGATCCTGGCGAACGATCTGTAGGGGAGGTTATTGTTCGAAAAAGCGAAGAACATGATGTCTGCTTTATTTTCATGTTCGCGCATCACAAATCGCGGCTGCACGAATTTTTTCTCGGATCGTGCGCGAATTACGTTTTACATCGAAGTTCAAAGCCAGTGATGCTGTTCAAGAGAGAAGAGAAGAAAGAAACGCAAGAGTTGGAGTGAATTTTTCTTCAGCTCTAACTAAGGTACCACCTGGTACCAGTTTGATTGGTAATACAAATATCACTATATACATTCTAATTCTTCTCTCAAATCTAACGTGCGCGCGCTGCTTCTTCGAAATCACGATGAGTGTGTGCCCAAAATGTTATCAACTCAACGCGCTTCTCTTTCTCAAAGAAGAGAATTCGCGCAAAGAGTTTCACCAATATTTTTTCCATACACGCATCTATGCGCTTCATCCCAAATTCGCTTTTTTCGCCGCTTCCAAAACCTTTTCAATCGGCGCGCAATCGCCCCATTCTTTCTCGCGGTGCGAATACACAACCTCTCCGCCTCGTTTAAACACAATCAAACCGCCCATAATCAACCCTTCTCCGTTCAAATTATTCCTCGGCGTTCTCTCCCCAATCTTCTTAAAGTTCTTCACCACTCTATACATTTTGATTGGATTTATGAGGGTCCAAAACAAACTCGACTTTCTCAAAGCGCCGCCGTGGACGGCTCGAAAAAACGCCAACGTCTCGTCGAGGTACAATTGCTCTTCTCTTTTCCAAAAGTCCCTCGCGAACTCGACCACTTCCTCCTCGATGGATTCTTTCAGCACGCAGTGTAACTCGCAGTTCGCGTCGTTCAGTTTCTTCTCGATCGATCGCAGACGCCGGATTTCTGCGCGACAGAACACTCATCCCGGTCGTCTCAAGACGCACACGACCGCGGATGTTTTCGTCCACAAGTCTTTTCCCCGCAGACGAGACTGCGCTTTGGGAAGCTCGACGAGCGGCGCTTCGGATAAATGCGACACGACGCGTTGTTGTTGTGCTTCTCCCTCCGTTCTCGAGGAATCGTCAGCCATGCGTGCGTGCATGCGTGTGCGCGCGTGCGTCTGAGAGGGAGGAGGGAAGAGCGCGACGAGAGATGCGCGCGCTCGACGTACTTTTTCGCGCGCAAAGCGTGTGTAATCTGAGGGGCCATTTTGTCTTCCATTTTTACCGACGACACAAAAAATCACCATCATCATTTTCATCACTTTCTTTTCTTTCTTTAAATAAATAAGAGAAAGAGAAAGAAAGAAAGAGAAAGAGGCTCTGGAGCGACCACCTACGAGGAGGGGCACGCGCATGCGGGGCGGTTCGGCGCGATCGCGACACGTGCCGTCGTCGGCGGCTCGAGACTGGGACGCCGAGTCGAACAAAAAGGCCGACGACGACGGCGTCCATGATGATGATGATGATGATGATGAAAATGCGTATCAACATCAACAGAGGAAAAGAAAGTATTTCGGCGAGGGGAAGAAACACCGGTACGTGAGGTACGCGCTGAACGTTCCGCTGAGGAAACTGGGAACGAAGAAACTCGCGGCGCTGAGCGTGGTGGTGGTGTGCGTCGTGTTTTTTTCGGTGCTTGGTGTAATGATGAGAGGAGATGGGAATGCAAGCGCGAGCGAGCTCGCGACGATGATGGGGACGGAACAAGGCAGAAATCGTCATCATCATCATCATCATCACTCCTCAAAAAGCGACGACGACGAAGACGAGAACGAGGAAGACGGCGAAGACGAGGGAAGCCTGGATCTGTCGGGTAACGATGACGACGAGGAGAACGAGAGCGATGAAAAGCAACAACAAACCCAGGACGATTTAGACTCCTCGGAGAAAAGATTAGAAGAGTTGTCGACGGCTTTGCGAAAGAGATACGCGAAAGATATCAATCGAAAAGGGAAAGATTTACAAAACGGCAATGATGAGAGCTCTAATAGTAACATCAAAGAGCAGCGAGCAAAGAACGAGAAAGAGTTAGAACGAGCGGCGCAAAATGGGAACGATCGGGACATAGCGTCGGCGATGTTGATGAAGTTGGTGTTGGATCGAGCGGAGAGCGATAGAGATGTAGATGTGGATGATGACGACGGAGGAGAGAGTAGCGAGATGATTCAATGGGACGCTGTGAGAGCGGCGCTGAACGCCAAATTCGAAGCGCAGAGGCAAAAACTGTTAGCGAGAAGGGAGAGAGAACGAGAGAGAAAGAAGAGAGAGGAAGTGCGAAGAGCGAAAGAGGCGGCAGCAAATGCGGCGGCGCATAAGCTGAACAAACCGAAACCGCAAAAACCGCACACGCAGGCGCAGATTATGGCGGCGGAGCAAAAAGCGAAGGAAGCGTTGGATGCAGAGCAAAGAGAGACGGAACGTATTAATAGACAGTTGGAGTTAGAGGAAGCGAGAGCAGAGGAAGTGCGATTGGAGATGCAAAAATTGGAAGCTGCGAGACGAGAGGCGGCAGCGAGAGTAGAGTTGGCCAGATTGGAGGCCGAACAGCACCACAAAGAATCAGAAAAAATTCAGAAGAGAGCGCAAATGCGATCAGAGGCGAGAGAAAAAGCGGCTGCGGCGAAGGATGCCGCGAAGAGACGCGAGGAAGAGCGGATACAAAATGAAATCAACGAGCTCAAGCAACAGCAAGCGTTGGCGGATGAGAAACTAAGAGCCGCGACGTTGCAGGATCCTCTCGTAGCGAAAGCAGCGGCGGAGAAACGAGAGGTGGAGATGAAAATGGCCGCGCGAATGGATGCGTTGAAGAAGAAGAAGCAAGCAGAGATAGATAAGCGCGAAGCCGAGGAGAGAGAGAAGACGATAGCAGAGGCGGTGAAATTTGCAAGGGAGAAAGAAATCGAAGACGAGAGGAAAGCGAAAGAGGCGGAAGAGGCGGCTGAAGCGGCTAAAGAGGCGAAAGCAAACGCCGAGAAGGAACGCCAGAAACGCGCGTTGAACAGAGCGGCGAACGCGCAAGGTGCGGCATCGCACGCGCACGCTGCCAACGAACACGCCGCTGCGCATAATGCCAAATCGCACAGTTCGAGAAACTTGTTAGTGCCTCCGCCGTCGAAACTCAGCGGCCATTGGGATATGGATGCCAATGGTATTTCTAGATATTACACAAACGACGCCAACGAAGCGCGCCGAATGAACAAAGCGCACGGCGCGAGACACGACCAATCGTTCGAAGCTGGTTATGGTGCGCAACACAAAACCATCAAGGAGAACAAAAAAGATTCGACGAAACAAATGTTGAAGGAAGAGCTTGAAGCGATGGCGGCGAATGTCGATGAAGAACGAGAAGAACAACCGGGTGAAGAAAATGAATAATTATATACATGTATATATATATATATATGTGTGTATGTGTGAACTGCTAAAGCATAGAATACAAAAGCTACATAAACTATTCCTCATCGCCCGGCGCCTGTTCTCCTCTCTCTCTAATTTGATACTTCCTCTTCAACTCTGCCAACTCCATCTCTTTCACGTTCAACTGTTCCTCGATTTTCCCGACCACACCATCCAACTGTTCCTTGTTCCCTCTCACCGCCGGTAAGACCTCCTTCACTTTCCTTTCCACCAACACGCCGCCGACTTGTCGAAAACACTTCCTTTCCGGGTCCAAATCTTTAATCGCATCCACCACTAACTCGTGTTCTTTCGCTTGGTTTTGAAGCTCTTGGATTTTCGATCGAGCCGCATCGCAATCGGAGGAGAGTTGCTCGTAGTGGCGCAAAACGTCTTGTTCGTTGTGAAATTCAGGAACGGTCCGTGGAGCTTGTTCGAGCGGCGTTTTGATCGTGCCCATCGGTGAAAAGGTGTGTGTTGCGAACGAACAAAAGGAATCGCGCGATGCGGAGATTGGATTTGACAATTTTTTGTTCTGGGTGGGAAAAGGGTTGACTTTTTTTTTCCACAAATCTTCCTTCCAAAAATGCCGTTAGAAAAAAAACACGCGCACGCGCTTTTTTTTGTCGCGCAACACCCCACATGGAGGGAGGACGCAGACGCCTCGATGGAGACGACGACGACGACGACGACGACGACGAAATGTGCGACCAGAAGAGGTCGAGAGTCGCCAGATGGGCGTTAGAAGAGGTCCGTCGTCGATTTCGCTTTGCGCTGGGGGCTTTTTCGTTGCGACAAAAACATTTCAAAAAACAACTCACCCCTAAAACGCATCTCTCTCTCTCTCTCTCTCTCTCTCTCTCTCTCTCCGTCCTGTGTCTCTGTTCTTTTCTTTTCGCGCGCGGTCGTACCAGTTTTTCTACCCTCTATTCGAGAACGAGGAGGAAGAGGTACCGGCAAAATGCCCGCTGCGGAGAAGCAGAGATAGGTATCTGAACCTCGAGAGAATGAAAAGGAAAGGATACAACAAAAGAAAGAAAGAGGAAGAGTGGAAGGAAGTGGGCACTGGCAAGGTAATATAAGAAGGTGTAAAAGAGTACACGATTTTTCTTAAAAAGCATTCGTAGGTGTTCAAATCAGAAGCGGACATCGACGCGTACCTGACTGCGCGCTTTTTGAACGATAATAAGAACACAGGAGACGTGTGCTTAGCAGAGTATTGCAACGTTTTACAGTGCGACAAGTATTACGAGTCGTTGTCGTCGGAGGCAGCGTCGTCTACCAGAGAGAAAGACTACGTCGCAAAGGCGAGAGGCGCGCATACAACGGCGCACTGCTACGCGTTGGCGAAAACGTGCTTTCCCGAACGAACGGGGAATGCGATGCAAGAAAAGAACGCGCGGCGTTTCGAGAGCGTGTTCTGTGATACATTCATAGGCTTGCACCAAGATGGACGGAACGCGTTTGCGCACATACGCAAACAAGAATACCGGTATCCCGGTCAACAACAACGACAACAACGCGTCGGCAAGAGTTCATCAAACTCTTCTTTTCTTATCGTATCCTCCCTTTTCATATTCCTTGGCTTCATATTTTATCTCCTCTTTATGCTCAACAACCATCGCGCGTGCGGGTCGGATTTGCAAGCGAGAAGGGGACGACCAACCGCATCAAAGAAAAAGAGTTCACTCAAATATATCGCATTTGATTTTTTACACCGCACGTTAGTTTTGTCTGGTTTTAAGCCGAAGAAAAAGCAGTATTGAAATGGAATAGTTGTAGGTGTAGCTCGTCGTCTTTGCGACACATTTTAATTATAGGACAACAAACGAAAATGCTTTGAAAGACTTTTTTAACAATAATAACGCGATGAGCGCTCCATCCTCACCCGGTGGTGGCGATGATCACGCGGGCAATTCAATCGCGGAAGCGATGATTCGACGATACACGTCCGCGTGTTTGGAATTGTCGTCGTCGACTTCAAATTTTGCGTCTTCGGAGACGTCTTCGAATTCGTTGTTTCTAATGCATGGCGCCGAAAGTGATGCTAAGCCTAATGCAACTATGAGTAGTAGCGCTACATCTGCTTCGTCTTCACAAATGGAGAATATTCGTCGCAAATATGGGAGTTTATTGGACGCATTGGCGGCAATAGCGCCGACGCATGCGATAGTTTTAGTCGAAAACTTAGCCAATTGGGAAAAAGGTGTGACAGAGGATACGAACACAGGTGAACCAAATACTAATAATGTAAGAGAACAGCAAAAGGAGAAGGCTTTGTGTGCGCTGTGGCTGGCGATCGAAGTAATATTGAATGCAGTTATCGAAAACAGGGAAGGGACGCTATCGGATAAAACGACGAGCACAACGGAGGCAGCCACAACGAATAAAATTTTAGTCAAGTTTCTCGCGCCGCTCGCGCTTGGTCATTTGTGCGAACGCGCTAAGCATTATTTAGCTCCAGAGAGAAAACTTTGGATGAAAGAAGACCTTTTGAGAGCGAGTATAGAAAAAACTATAGATGAGCATCTAGCTGAAGCGAGAGGGGATGATGGAGAAAGAGATGGTATTTCATTAGACGTAACGGTAAGGAAAAAATCGAGAGCGAAAGATCTTATGATGCAGGATGAAAGGGTAAGGGGTGGCTCGAATGTGAAAGATTTTCTGATGCGTACTCCTTCGAAGGATAAAGATAGGTTATCTTCGTACTCGCCTGACAAGATGACACCATTCGGATCGAATTCTTCTTCGTCCGGCTCATTCATGTTCCAAGAACACGGATCGGCGAAGAAACCCGATGAAGAGAATAACCAGGAGGCTGTAATGCAGATATTTCGCGAAGAAGACGATATTGGACTCGCAATATCTCGAGTAGTCGCTTTGTTATTCTCAATATCCTTCGATGAAGCGCTCGAATATTTCGTGGATTCGCTGAAAAAACGGCTGACAGAAAATCAAAGAGCAGAAGCAAACTGGATCCTGTTTGCCATTTCCGGCACAAAACTTAGCTTATTAGTTCACGCTGAAGAACATGATTTTGGGGTGAATAGGGGACACGACGCGCAGAATATCCAGAATGTGGTAAAATTTTTGAAAGTGTTTAATCCAACAGAATGGATACCTCCATCGAGAGCGAAACCGAGCAACTTCCGTCACGGATTATGCGTGCTGCTCTCGAAGTGTATTGATATTCGAGCGCTCCATACGAGTGGCACGGCGGACTCAAATTTCGAAATCCCGCTAGAGTGGACAAAAACGTGTATTCAAGCTAGAGTATTCATCATGGAGTGGGTAAAGACGAACGAAAAGCATTTAGAAGATGCGACGCCTTTGCTTGCTACACTTTTTGCATGGGAACTTGCGGGAACTTTACAGGAAGATAATGCCATCGCAGTAGCGGATAACTCTGGGAAACATATGGATCTGATAGGATTTTGTAAAGGCGTGAGCAAACGCGCGAAGAAGTTCAAAGGAAAATCAGCCGAAGCCGCTGATGTAGCTCGTCGATTTTTTCGAGTTGCTAATCGGCGGCTAAATGGAAGTAACTCGAACGACAGAGTAATTACAGACATCGTATTTGGCGTCTTGGAAGCTGGTATGGACGCGCTTGCGTCACTACAGACCAAGGATTTTGTAACTTACACCACGTTCGCACCCGACGAAGAGCAGTCATCACATGTTCGTTTCATGAGCACAATCGCACTTTCAGCTGCGTATGCCGTCGACAAAACACGAGCTATTAACATTGCTTTGAGAATGCTATCTAAAACAGAGCCGTCGGATGCTATCGCCGTTGCTGTAAATTTTTGCGCGAGTATTCAGCTTAATAGGAAAGCATCGTTCGATGCTATTGAACTCGTGGAGCAATTACAAAGAGTAGTAGCTCGTGCGATGGAAATCAATCAGTCCATGTATTCGGATTCTGGGTATACGGTCTCTCGTAGCCTTGGTAATGAACAGTTGAATCTGATTCGAGGTAGCTATCCCACTCTAGCAGCTGTTTTGCGATGCATCCCGGAAGTCGAGGTACCGAATGTAGATCCGATAAATTTCGTTCCGCACTTCATCACACACACAAATTCTGAAATTCGAATAGCTGCTGGTGGTGCGCTGAGTAGACTTATGTTATTCAGTGGAGAAGATGGTACCTTACCCTCTACAGATGCATGTAACAGATTAATCCAGGCAGCAAGCTCGAGTTTGATAAATTTGAGAGATACATCTGATCACTCGTTAAGAGAGTCCGCGACGAAGGCTCTCACAATCGCTCTCAAGCGACGTCGTATAGCACTTAATCGTGATAAGAATGAAACTGACGCAACCCCCCATGGGCATTTGGGTAATGGTGAAATCATAGATTCAACGAGACCGGAAGCTGCAGGTTTAATTTTACTCTGTGATCCAGTCGCATCAGTTCGTCTGGCAGCTTTATCGCTTCTTCGGGAAGTTTCTCATTTACAATCGATGGATAAGAGGTATAGGTCGGGGCAAAATAGTGGGAGCAAAAGAAATTCACCACGTAAATTCACCACTTCATCTCCTCATAAGCTCAGGAGCATTGACACAGTAAATCATGGTACTTTGAGACAATCTGTAATGAGCGTCATCGACGACTGTCGCTTTCGCATATATGAGGAAGCGACTTCTGCTTTTAATAATGAATCAGGTAAACAATTACCTATTGGACGCGCTGCTAAGTTACACCACTCTGTTACCGCTGAGGAGATTCTTGGGAACGAAGCGCTTCGAAGTAACGCATTGTGTGCATCGATTGGCGTATTAGCAAGATCTGTGACCAAACCGTGCAAAGCTGCTTCAGACACGGCTAGAGCGCAGGCGTTGCAGCGAGTGCAAGCTATTATGGTTCTGGAAGGAAAAGGTGTGATGATGCAAGCTCCTAAAGAACAAGGCTCATACATCTTTGAGTTATGGCGAAACTATGTGTGTTTTGTATCCTCGGCAACTGATAAGGATGACCTCGAAATATGTAACTCTAAGAAAGACGCAAGTTCCGATGAAAGTGAATCTGGTCCTAAACTCGTAACTATAGGATCTCGTGGTTCACTTCAGACGCTCTTTAAGTTGGCAATTCCATCTATTTTCACAGGGAAAGGTGGTCAACCGGAAGCAATTTTGAACGTTTTGGAAGGAGTGCCCTGTTTTGTGATACCGAAGCTATTAGATGCTTGCTCGGATATGTTGAAATCGATTCCAAGACTTCAGATGATAAACTCAAACGTTTCATCTTTTGTTTCAAATACAAACGATTCGAGCACGGTGGATGCTACGAGTATCATGATCTCAGGGGGTAATGTGATGAGTAGTCAGTCCAATATGAATTCTGTCACTTCCGTCCTGTCTGCATGGGTGATGCTGGCAAAACTTTACAAGTCACTTGTTTTACGAAACTCGTCTTTTATCGAATCCGTGACAAATGATATTGATACAAGACGCACTGTGTGCGAAAATATTGGAAAGTTTGTGGAGGAAGCAACTTTCATCGCAATAGCTGCGGCAAGATCAGCATCAGGTGGGAAGGATAATGACATGAAGCCACTTGTAGAAGAGTTGAAACGTTCTGTCGCATTCATCATATCCCGAACTGTCGAAGACATACAAATGCACTGTAGTTCTGTGCTACAACAACAAGCGCGAATGAAGCTATGGATCAATATCTCGGGATGGATAGAAGAAGCTCGCGCTGAAACCCATAATCTTGCGGAAATAAGAAATTTTCAAGACGCGTTGGCATCGATTCTAGGTTCTCCTGCTTTTGACGAATCTATGCTAAGAGAAGATAGTGTGGTTTTTGATTGGATTGACTCTTTGATTTTGAGTAGTGATGATGAGTCAGAACGGATTTCGCTCAAAGCAATAATAGGTTTCTGCTCGCATAATCCCCAATTGTTACAGATAGCCATCGAGAAAAGTTACTCTACGACTGTGAGTATTTCGAGGATTTATTTTTCCGCACTTGCGAACATTACATCGGATGTGTTCAATGTTACTGTCGAGAATAGAGCAGCGATTATTAGATTCATGGTGCCAGCACGTCTAGTGACGTTATCATACTTCAACCTAATCAGCCTCGATGCTCGAAATAGGGAGAATGCGTCAAAGCTCATCAAAGCCATCTTTATTTTATCGAAGAATACCCAGGATGGTAAAGACAAAGATGCCAGCACTTTTGACGACGTGAATGCCAATGCGCTTGCAGGCTTGTTCCTCCAAGATTCATCATCTCAGCTTGACCTTCCGGAAGTGCACTACAATCTCTTGCAAAATGCTTCAAAGATAATGGTTCTAACCAGGGACGCTCCAAAGTTGGCACCTGAATTACTCATAGAAACATTTTCACGATGCTGCTCTCTCATGAGCGATGAGTATAGCAGTAGCTACAATGATATGCAACTGAAAAATACCATCCACCAAGTTTTAATAGCACTTGAACCATGGGTTCAGTCTATAAAACTCGAAGAGCTCACGAAAGGGGGGAAACGCCAAGTCTGCAACCGCATTCTACTTGAATTCTATGATATCACGAGCATTTTGAGCGTAAAGTTTGGAGCAGATATTGAATCTCTCTGGGGTTGCTTAGTAATGAAGAACTCTCAAGTTCTGGCACCCCGGAATCTCGAAATCGCTCTGGACTTCTTGCTTTTTCACGGCGTAAAGATGGAAAATGCAAAGATCTCCAATATGATTTCTGGAGATATAACGAAGAGCGAAAAAAGTGAGCTGATAAAATCTTTTGAAAGCAACCTTTTTCTCGTTCCAAAACGAATAGGTTTGTATTTAGCGCGAGTTGCGCCCCAGGAATGTATTGATAGATTGGTTCGGGCCGTTTCCTTTCGCGCTTTAGAACCAGAGAGCGAAATTTACTCGAACGCAGACGATTTGTACCACTCCTATATTGAAGAACCAGATTTGGCAATAATTCTTCTCGCTGAAATAGCTACTGAACACGACGAGTATTTTCGTTCCCAGTTGATTGTACTCGTTCACGCTGTTGTAGCTACGTTAGCAACTTCGAGGAATGCTTTATTATGTGCATATTGTCAGATGCTTTTGGCGAATTTATTGCACAAGCTTGCCGAGCAACCTCTCGTCAGACGCGTGGGAAAGTACGAGAATGATGATGAAATTCTCCTAAAAACGCCAATCGGCGGTCCGGATCGGCGCGCTCTACTCATAATTCGAAAACTGAGAAAACTCCTCGCAAGTCGAGGACTTGAGGCCGGGAGTTATTTGAATGAATCGAATTTGGATCTCTTTTGTCATCGCTTTCCAGACTGCGTGGTATTTGAGTCTTTGCCGAGGGAAAGATGGGTGAGTGAGGCTTTGCGTTGGGCATCGAAGGCGAGATCATTCACTTTAGCATTGACCTCGATGGATATCCTCGGTTCCTTGCGTCATCCTCTCGGTAATGAAGAATTTAGAACGTTCCTGGGAATCATGTGTACCTCAGCGGCTATGTCCGAAGGTAAATTATTGTCTGGATCGATGATCCCGCCACATTCCCCGTCATCTTCTCACCGAGAGTCTGAGGACGGAGCGCTTAGCCATCGTATGCAACTCGGCATGAGATTCACATTCTCAATACTCGTTGCCTTGAGGAAGTCACCGTTTGTTTACGTTCGCATAGCACCTCAGACGTTTTGGTTTGGCGTTGCATGTTTGCGCTCCACCAATGAACAAATCTATGAAGCTGCCCTGCGATTGGTAAGTGTTTCTCTGATGTCTGCACCACTGAATACGTTCGGTTCTTCGGCGTCTTTTTCAACCTACGCTGCGTCTGCACCGCTGCCGTTGCGAACTCGCTATGCTGACTCAAACGTTGTTGGAAAAGGCGTCGCTTACCAGGCGAAGCCTGCAATATCTCTTCAAGATGTTGTGCCTCTGCTTCTAAAAGGTATGCTAAAGAGTTCAGAAACGATGCGAAGATCAGCAGCGACTGCGTTGGCATCAATTGCTCCATACAGTGCGACCGAAATATGGGGCGGTAAAAAAACATTAGCGTGCGTGCTTTGTGGATTATTACCAATTTCCTTGTACGCATTCTATGAAAAAGATGGATGCTACGGTGACTATAGCAGAGATGGTACCAACGTCGAGGAAAAGCCAAAACTAAAAGGAAAAGAAAGTACTTTTGGCAAAAAGGAAGCCAGAATGGCGCTTCAGTTACTCGCCGAGGGCTGCCGAGTAGTTTCACCAGTTCTCGAGGACACCTTACACAGCATTATTGTCTCACACGATGCACTAGAGCAGAGTGGTGCCGACGAAAATAGGGACGAGTCTGATCGCCGCACAGGAGTACAAAAAAGTGTCGGGCGCGCTTTCCAAAAACCTTCAAACGCTTTTGGAAAATACAGGGATGGTAATGATGATGATGATGATGATGATGTCTTCTGTGATTTCAAGGATATGTATAGATTTTTGGACGAGTTTAGCATCTCAACACTAGAGCAGGCGTGTGAGCTCTTGGCACAACCTTTATTCGATGGATTTTTGGTCCCAAATGACTGCGCCGAGTGTGCGATTACTCTTTTAGGGGATATAGCAAACTCATCTGAACATCGCGGGAACGCAGAAGGAGCTCTGCATTTGCTCTGCGCGGCTGTGACGCATTCTCCGTCAGTTCGAGAGGATCCCTCTTTGTACGGAGAGACGGGGGTGTTTCACACCTTGGCTTTAGAAACGATGGAAAGACAACAAAACAGAAACGCCAATAAGAACAACACGGACGCGCAGGATGCGACGACGAGAAACGAAATCATCTCCGGCGGTAAGGAGGGCTTAAACGAAAACTTAGCGATGAAAATGCTGAAGGGCATAGCAATGAACTATTCTGCAGCTTCAAAAATTCTAGAAATGAAGAAGGACGTCACCATCGATGAAGAAACTATGCCCATGTTCTGGGAAGGTAAATGTAGCTCAAAGTGGACGAAAGACGACCCCATATCAGATTTGACCTGGGGGATCATGTTGAGCGCGAATTTTGATCCCGAACAAGCTTCTCTCCCGGCTTCTTTAGAATAATAGAAATGATAGAAGTAGAAGTAATAAACTAAAACGTTTGTGAATTTAGCAGCGCATGCGGTAGACAACAACATTTTCTATTTCATGAAACTAGGGGGCCACCTCGGTGGATCATATCCTCTCCCACCAAACGGATTACACCTTGCTATCCTCCACGCGGTCAATATAAACCCTTTCCCTGCCCCAAACTTTGTATATGCTTCAAATGCGTAATTCGAACATGACGGTATAAACCGACAGCTTTTCGGCATAAACGGCGACAGTTCTTTGCGGTAGAAATCTATAAGAGAGAGGGAGATTTTTACCAGGACATCGTTCTCTTCAGTCTTATTAGTAGTACTGGGGGTGTTCTTCTCCATTTCCTCTTCTTTCCTCTCTTCTTTGTCCTCTACTTCCTCTCTATCTTTCCTCTCATCCGCATTATCGTTCGTTGCAGAAGAAGAAGAAGAAGAAGAAGAAGAAAAGAGAGCAACTCGGTTGTTGAAAACGCACCGACAGCACTCCAATTTCGTTGTTTTTTGTCGTCTCGTACTCCTCGCACTGTGGTGTCGGCAATACCTCGGAAGACGAACGCCAATCGTCTCTCCCTGCTTGTGTTCTCTCGCTCCTGCACCTCCCGGTGCGAGCCCTCTCCGACCGGTCACAGCAGTGGCGGCAGCAACAGCAGTGGCGGCGTTCATTTTTGTGTTGTGCCGACTTTTTTCATTTTTTCCCTTTTAGACTTAGAGGCGAAAAAAACAAATTATTCATATACTAGTATGCATACAAGTACGTTGGTACTACGTGAGTATCATCATAAATGTACAAATAAGCATGCGGCGGGTACTCGCACACAGAGTACTTTGTCAACTATGCTACTAAACTACGATCAATCGTTTCTGGAGACAGATCTATACTCCTCGTTGAAATGCGTGATGCACAAGTTGCTCGAATGCACGAACTCTTCCTCAGCGTCTGAGGTTCGTACATTTTCCTGCGCCAAATCTTCCACGCTGTAATTCACAATCGCTCTCGCGATTTCTCTCCCTTCTTCGTCCTCGACGATTATGCAATCTTGAACTTTAAAGCTTTTACCACTATTATCACCGACCAACACGTTTTTTACTAGCAACGGTTCACCCGATTTTATATCTTCCTCGCCTTCTTTGTTGACTCTGACGCGATCTTTCACTGGCACGGAAAGCATCCAGCGTTTCTTGCCTTTAGCGGCATCCATGGCGGCCAAAAATAAAGTGTATTCTTTCTTTTCATGGGGATTTATGCCATTTAAACCTAAAGCACACTCGACAACCTTCTTCATCTCCGTGCTTCTCCCGATGACTGTTTTACACCCAGCAGCGCTCGCAATTCTCGCCGCGGTAAGTTTGGTCACCATCCCACCGGTTCCTCCAGCGGACCCAGCGCCACTGGCCACGTCCACTTCACTCATCAACTTGTTTATATCATCCACTACTTGAATTCGTTTTGCATTTGGATCTTTCATTGGATTCGAGGAGTACAAACCATCCACGTCGGTGAATAAAAACAAATACTCCGCGGATATTAAGGAAGCGACGTGTGCGGATAATGTATCATTGTCCCCAAACCGTAACTCTTCGACCGCAACGGTATCGTTTTCATTCACAATCGGTACCACGTCGTAATCGAATAAGGAGGAAAACGTGTTCATCGCGCGATTATATTGCGATTTCTGCGATAAATTCTCCAGTGTTAGTAAAACTTGCGCCGTTTTTACTCCTAACGTTCCAAACATGTCTTCGTAATAGTGCATTAAATGCGCTTGACCAATCGCCGCTAACGCTTGTCTCTTTTGCAGCTCTTTCGGTTTTTCTTTGATTCCGAGTTGGAGCATCCCAGCTCCTACTGCTCCAGAAGTCACAATCGCGCACTGGAACTCGTTTGATTTCTGCAACTCCGTTATCTGTTCGCATATTTTGGCCAATTGGGAGAGGTGAACGACACCGGTATCCGCTTTGATTAACGAGGATGTGCCGACTTTCACGACGACGCGCGTTTTCTTTTTACCGGAGGTACTGGGAGTGTTCGTGCTTTCTTCCATCGCGTGCTCCAAATTCTCAGGTTCTCGACGCGATTATATCTATCTACCTACCTATCTCTGCCTTTTCTCAGCGCGTGCTTTGAGTGCGTCGAATGCCATATAAACTTTTTTTGAGTGTGATGAAATGTTTTGTATTATTATTAAAAATTCTTTGCCCTTTAAAAGCTCGTGTCGTTTTCCATTTTTTTTTGTACTTTAATTCTAAACCCTAAGAAAACACTGATTGGTGAAAAAGGAATGGAAAGACAAAGCGAATTGGCGCAGCGGAAGCGCGTTGGGCCCATAACCCAAAGGTCAGTTGATCGAAACAACTATTCGCTATCAATTTTTTTTACACATCTATACTACTATCTGTTCTTTTTGCCTTTCCCTCGAATCAAGTCTTCGAACGCGACGCGTTTGGTCGCCGCAGAGTTTCCAGTCGTTAACAACTTTTGTGGAGGAACGTAAAAGTTCTTCTCCTTCTTCTTTTTTTTATTCTCTCCTTCTCCTTCTTCTTGTTCTTCTTCGATTTCATCATTTACCGTACAACTCACTTTGACTACGCACTGAACGAGACGAGTTTCAGGTCGGCAGTCCATCAACGCCGCAGAGTTCTTAATCAATGCTTCGTGTTGTCCTAGTTTACTCAATCGCATATCTTTCCAGTCCTCGTTGTGGCCATTTATTTTAAACTCGACCAGCTTTGCAACTTCTTCCTTCTCTAAACTAAACTCATCATCATCGTCGTCGTCGACAAGGAGGTCGTTTTTTTCATCGTTAGTCTTGTCCATCAACAACGATTCCTTCCCGAGCTGTCTCAACAATACGCGTTCTTCCACAGTTCCCAAACTCGCCAATCGATACACAAACACGGGTTTCTGTTGCCCGTCTCGCCACACTCTCGCCATGGCTTGCCTATCATCCGCAGGGTTCCAACTTGCATCCATTAAAATCAAGCAGTTTGCACCAATCAGGTTCAAACCAGCGCCACCGGCTAAGACGGAGAGTAACATGACATCTACGTTACCAGTGTTAAAATGTCGAACTATCTCGGAACGCGCATCTACCTTAACTTCTCCGTCCAACCGAGACGTCGTTAAACCTTCGCGTTTGCAGAGCTTATCGGCGTCATTTAATTGGTCTAGGAATCCGGAAACAATCACCACGCGTTGGTAACTGCCATTATTAACGCTTCTGTTTTTCTCGTTTATATTTTTCAAAGATTGTAAAAGCAAACGCAGAGCGGTTAATTTACCGCTACATTCTTCTTCTCCTTTTTCTTTTGCTGCATCGCGAATGGTATTCGAAAATATCTCATCAAGCACGCACGATCGATCGATGGCATCTAAACAGTGCTTGGCAGAATTTGCGCACTGTCTCAAAATTTTAATCGCGCTCAACGCGTTATTACTGTTTTTGTTTGCATTCTCTTTAAAATAGTTCGCACCAGCTTTGTAACATCTCTTTTGCTTTTCGGACATGTTGCACAACATCAAATATTCCGTTTTCGGCACCAAATACTCTTTTAACACGTCCTGTGCTTTCCTTCTCAATATTCTCTTTTTCGTCGCTTTCCTCAACTGAGCTTCCAACTCTTTCCCTCTCTTCTTTTCATCCCTATTCGCCTCACTTGCCCTCGCTTCCATAATTGGTCTCTCATACATTTCCTTAAACTCTTCCAACGAGTTCCATCCGAAAACCGTCTTGGCATTTGGTTGTACGACGTCCAAAATTGCCGCGAATTCCATCAAATTGTTCTGAATCGGTGTTCCCGTCATCAACACGCGGTGTTTCGCCTTTACCGCTTTCAACGCATCCACCGTTTGATTCGAACCGGACACGTTCTTCAATTTATGCGCCTCATCGCAACACAATAAATCCGGTCTGGCGTGATTCGGTATTTTCACGGCCATTCTTCTCAGAGTATCGTAAGAAGCTATCAAAATCGGAAACCTATCGAAAGATGATTGCATCTGTTTCTCTTCCACGTTTTCATTCGTCTCGATCCATTTCTGAAACGCGCGTGCGACGTTCTCGGCGCCACCATCCGCAGTCACGCACTGAGCTCGAACGTTACCAATCCATTTCTTACTCTCATTTACCCAATTGCCAACTAACGACGCCGGACAAGCGACTAGGATTCGTTTAAACGGTTTCTTCAACGTTGGAAACGGCGTCTGTTTCAACACCGTCCACGCGAGCGCGAGCACTTGCAAGGTCTTGCCCAATCCCATATCGTCCGCGAGTAACACACCGGAATTCTCTATTGTACTATTCGTCGCGCTATTACTACGAATACTTCTACTACTATCTTTACTATTATCGTTATAATCGTTCTCAAACCCATACAACGTCCGAAACATCCATCGAACGCCTTCCTTTTGGTGCTTTCGCAATTTCCTCGCAATATTTGGGTCCATAACGACCGCCACACACGGTACATTCGGGCACATCTTTCTCGCCTCTTCAGCAGTGACCAAAACTAACGCATTCGGCGCGGATGGGTCGTGTAACGGTTCGTAACATTTCGTCTCGTTATTCTTTTCATCACCATCGACGAGAACAGTCGGGGAAGAGAGAATTATTTCTCGGGGGGGGTCGTCCGCAACTGGAACGACACTCTTTGTCTTTCTAGGAGGAGTGGTCAACATCGACGCGATGACGACGGACCCACGGATACGCGCTTTATCGCTGCACTCGTCGTCGTCGTCGTCGTCGTCTTCTCAGACGTCTTTCCCTCTCTTTATATACTCGGGAAAGTATCGCCCAAAAGGAAAGGGGGATTTTTTCAAAAATGTAAATTAATAATGTCGCTTTTATTTTCAGTTTTCTTTCTTCTTCGCTTTTCCCTTTTTTGAGACAAAAGAGAAAAGATACAACAACAAAAACGACTCAAAGAAGAAGAAGAAGAAGAAGAACTAGGAATGACGGAGAAAAGTGGTGGCACGCTCGAGGTGAGAAGGCGATGATGATGCGTGCATCCTTCTCCGAACTGCTCGAGCGATTCGAGAAACGGACGAAATCTGTTCGCGAAAACGAACGCGCGTTACGATTTGCGACGAGAGTTTTGTGCGAAGAATGCGTCGAAATGACGAAGAAGAAGAAGGAAAAGGACGAGGAAGACGAGAACGCGGCATTGGTTCGATCGAGAGAGCAAAAAGCTCTCCTGAGAAGGTGTTTTTTACACGAGAGCAGAGTTGTGGTGGACGAAATATCTCGACGCGTGTGCGAACTGGTAGTTGAAAATGTCGTGGAGAAAGAGGTCGTTACGAGTGAGTTACTTGCAGCTTTGGAAGGGATGTCGGATGGGACGAAGGGAAGGTTTTTAGTAAGAGGTATCTACGATATATGCGTATTGAGCAGCACGAAAGGACAAAAAGACGATAGCAATAATTACATGCCTCTGTATCGAGCGATGAAATCCGGGGCAGCGAATGTCTTTTCCACTGTCTTGTATTACGCGACTTTGAAAGAAGATGACATCGAGCGGTTTGAGGGGTTGTTTTATCGATTGATTTTTGAAAGGAACGTGAGTGGCGCGATGACATCGACGTCGTCTTCTGTCTCTTCTTCATCGATTTCAGGATTAGCCAGAGTTGCGCTCGTAAGAGAAGGATCTTTTGCCGCGCTGGAGATATTGACGAAGTGTTTGCCTTGGTATAAATGTTCGAGTGCAATGGATGTCACGTGGGTGAGCGAAGCCATCGCGGATATCGCGGACTGGTGCGACATGAAAGAAAATGATAAGGAGGACGAAAGAGTAAACGCAATTATCGATAGAGCTAGCTGGGCTGCAATGGCACAACTTTACGATGCCGTGAAGAAAGGTGAGGACGTCGTCAATCTCTCTTTACACGTGAACCGAATTCTGCACATCTCGCAGCGTGATAATAAAACAAACACAATCGCTGCATGCGATTTGATCACGAATTGTGTCCAGAAACTCTCAATTGAGGACCAGTCTTGTATATTTGCATTAACGCAAACATGCGTTGGATCCTTTCCTAATATCCTTCGGATGCATTTGCTCGAACTTTCGGCGACACTTTCAGAAAATCACCTAGGCGGTGAGGCAGCGTATAACGCAGCAGAAGGAGGATCTTCTGCTGCTGCTGCTGCTGCATC
>MDSZ01003032.1_pt1 | contig 29822 bp, 31 predicted proteins | sample 811201 | NCBI WGS metagenome assembly MDSZ01 (sample SAMN05326647, study PRJNA326480) | marine metagenome | isolation source: seawater | place: Indian Ocean: North | collected 2010 | reverse complement strand
ATGATAGGTTCACATTTCGACATATCTACTGGAAGTCGCTTCTTCGCTTTTTTGTCATATATCAACTCAGGCTCAGCACTCTCTATTACAGTCCAACCATGGGGGATGGCATTTGTAGGGAACATCTTGTATTTCATAGAAAAACGAATCTTTCTTCCATCATACAGTATTTGTGAATTATCAATCCGCTTAGCCCTCAACTGTTTGTATTCTGTGAGAATCGGCTCAAACTCAGGTGTAGGATCTCCACAAACCTCAATCATTTCATCAGGAAACAAGGCAGATTGCTTGAAGCTTACTTGGTATTTCTTATCATCATCGAATTCTTTGATTTGATTTTCCAACTCAAGCATCCTTTCATCATCTTTGATGAACTCTGAATCAATCTTTACATCAAAGAAGTCTCCAAGATTGAAACGAAGGATTTTCCTACGAACCGCTTCACATTTTGACTCATTGAGCGAGATAGATGAATCCAAAGCAATAGCGATTGAATGGTTGTTGTTAGGGTGATGGCCTACTGCAGCAGTCAAGGCTTGCTCGGGGTTAGCCCCAGTCGAAACCCCAGCATAGTGAAAAGTTCTCATAATCGCTTGAGTAAAGGGCTCTCCTATTGATTGCCCAGCAATAACTCCAACGGCCTCTCCTGGGCTGACTCTTGTATCTTCGAGTTTATCTTGTAAGCCATCTAGAATAGCAACCATTTCATTATTAGACAGGCTAGCCGTGTATCTAGTGCTTAGCGGCTCTTGTGTTTCAGGATCAACCGAACCAAACATTTCTGCCAATATCAAGAGCCACCAATCAGTAATCATGGTATGGCGAGGCAAAACAGAATCTCGAAGTTCCTCGAGATGCTTCATCACCAAGTCCTCGGCCATGCTAACCCTATGGAGGCCAGCCGTATAATGCTCACTTTACAAACTACCTATGGGGAGGTATTCCCATCCGAAGGAGGTAGGTTTGATTCAATCAATTCTCTATATTCCTTGGCTTTGACTGGACCGCCACAAACCTTGACGAACGATTGCCAAGAACCCTCCGTATCGGGATTTTTCCAATCTTCATAAGCATCATAGAATTTTTCATCTATTGTATGTGAAACAACCTCGTCCTCGATGATTATCTTGACCTCATCATATTCAACATAATCCGGATTGGAAAAATCCTTGCCTTCAATAGGAACGCCAGGAAGCTCAGGCATCTCTGCGTCAGTCTCTGCTTCCTTTCGAATCTCATCAATCATTTCGGGGAACTCGTCAAATACATTAGTCATGGGTTCTGGAGGGGGTTGCATCAGCATAGCCTCAATTTGACCGAATTTTCTAACAATCAAGCCTTCTATTTCATTGAAACGATTCCCATAATGCCCAATCAATTCAACAACCGATAGTATAAATTCCTTGATTTCAGCATCGCCTCTTTGAACATCATTTCTAAGGATATCTAGAGCCGACATCAAAACTTGATCCGACAGACGAATAGATTCATCCTTCTCAGTTGGTTGTGGTGCTTCTTCTACAGGGGCTATATCTTCCTCGGTTTGGGGCATGAACCTCGATGCCCAATCTTCTGCCATACCTTTCCGAGGTATACCAGTCGTATCAAGCGTTCTGTTGAGAAACAAGAGAACCTTGATTCGCCAAATAATCTGCAGTAGTATTCAAATCCCTACTGATGTATTTGATTTTGACCGATTTGAACTTACCAGAAAGGCCAACAATTTCCCTCAAAATCTTAGACAGATTTTTGTTTTTGGATTTGTACTTGCCGTTGTATTGGTTGACAAGCAACTGGCTATCAGTTTTTATCAAAACATCTTGCTTCCTCGGTTCAACCTTCAATTCGTGTTCTGAAATCTCAAGAGAATGCTCTAATGCACGAAGGGCTGCAGTAAATTCAGCAACATTGTTTGTAGACTCTCCGAGTGGCCCAAAACCAATCCTTACAGTAGCTTTGTTGTAGTCGATTTGGAAACCATATCCCGAAGGCCCAGGATTGCCATAAGATGAGCCATCAGTCCAAATATTGAATCTGCCCATAGATACCGCAGAAACTACTGTATGTTGAAAGTGTCGCTTTCAATATCCACGATAAGGATTATCAAAATCAACTTGTGGATCGGCACAACTACACACAAAATTGCATACATCTTTGCCATCTCGAACTTTACCAGTCCAAGTCAAACGACCAAAGAGACCACATTTACACCTGACCTCTAAACGCCTCATTTCATTCACCGCAAGAACATCGCATTTGTGGCTTTATGCAATTAGAACACCAAACCTCGCCAGAACCACCAGCAACCCACCATATACCATCAGGTGCTCCCTTATCCCACGCTTTGTCTAATTCCTTAGCAAGGTTTACCATGACACTATCTTTCATGGTTTGAGCAAGAGTTACAGGAGATATTTCTAAATCCAAAGCAGATGAAAAAGGACCGTTAGAAGATAAATCCCACTCAAGGCCTCTAAGCAAAGCAATAGGATCTAAGCGTAAATCAACACGATGTAATTTGAATATACTGAACATACCCTGCCCTTTGATTCTGAATATTGCTTCTTCAACACTAGAACCGGATAACATTGTTTCTGACTGCAACTCATGGCTTTGTGCAATGAAAGTTTCCGAATCCCACTCGCCCACATGAATTTTCCATGGCCGAGGAACACAAATCCAATGAGAGCCAACCCAATGCATGTGTTTCTTGCGAACATAATAGCGGTTTTTATCAGAAGTCGCCCATCTAACCATGAGCCCTAACGAATCATCTGAATTGATTCCCTCGATTACACCAAAACGACCTATTGCTGCATCCCATATCGATTGGCCTACTTCATAATCCACTTCATCAGATGGAACAATTTCAGAATATACACGGATTGAAGGGTCAAAGAAATCATTCATTGTTCCTCACCTACCGTTGGTATTTGGGGAGGGAAATAGTGAAAATACAATTCAGAAGCACCAAGGAATAAAATCACTACACCAAAAGCAACGCCAATTTCTATCATTCTGCAGCCCTCCTTTGTTCAACTTCCTCCCTTTGCTCGGGTGTCGCCCAATTCTTCAACCAAAATGCTTCGTGACCATTTTCCTCAAACTCAATCTTGCATTCTAAGCAAAGTGAAAACTGATTCACACGGAAAAGCAACCTATGTTTTCGACACCCATCACATACGACTTCGGAATAAAATGTAGGCATTCGACCATCTCCGCCGATTTGACCCATCCAGTTTGCATTCATTCTGCACCCTCCATCTGCAATGCAACTTGCTTTGGATCTATCAAGGCAATCCATACATTTGCTCTCCTACCAGAACGAGTCAAACGGAAATCTCCGCTTTTAGCCGCATAACCAAGTTTCACAAGCCCCACACGGGCAGGTCTGTAACTGTTGCCCGTCATGCTAAGCAAGTCTTGACCTTCTTCATCTGTCAATCCTAACTCTCCTGCTTGATGCATTGCTGTTAGCACTCTTCTGCAAGACTGCCCGTATGTTGCTTTAGCGGCCTCTGCAGCCTCTTGACTAGCGATATCTCGGCCAACGGGCTGAACATTTGCTAAATTGGGAACATGCTGCGTTCGCCCGAGCAATCTACCCATTAGCGATTGCACGATATTATTGCGCTGTGCTGTGTTCATTCGAGTCCATGCTCTTGTTTCGTCTGCGTCCATCTCAATAGTGAGAATACTCTCTCCATTGAATCTCATTTGGGTGGAAATTCTACCTGCCATAATTTGACGGAGTGTGTAATGGTTCTTGAAGTGTGCGATGAAGGTTGCACTATACTTCATCGCTTTCTTCGGTAAGCTACAACACCAGCCAAAGCAAACAAGCCTAAGCAACCTGCCGTTTTAATCGACATTCCCAACGCTTGCTTACTCGACCATTTACCAGTCAAACAATATTTAGCGAAATGCTCACAATTTCTGAATGCAGGGTTGTAGCCGTTGTGATGAATCAAAGAATCTGCTCTTTTGAGAACAGGAATTGGGTTTTTAGGAACTGTTTCAACTTCAATAGTCCTACCCTCCGCAAAGTATGTCATAGGAGTTAGTCCGATATGTGTTCCAGTGTAACCGTTTGCATTGACAGGAGGCCACAATCTGTTCAAGATCTTCATGCCCGGAGATTCGTAAGGAGCATCTCCAGGGTAAGGTCCACCGAATTGATACACCATTTGCTCGCCGTTTTGGTCGATGTATTGACTCGCAACACCATAATGATACAATGAACCATTTGGGTTCTTCATAGTGCCTCCTAAACTCATCAACCTACGCAGAATTGAACCGGGTGCGAACTTGAAATCACTCTCGGCCATAGTAAGCGGTAGTGCCTCAGTATCATGAGAGTTTCGCTAAAACTCCACAAACCCATAATCCTCATCATCATCTGCCGCCAAAGTGTAAATTCCGATTGTTTTTGTCCTACCGTTTGTCATTTTGATAACTTTGTCAGATACTTTGACGAAATCTGGATGCTTCAAAACTCCGCCAGTAGCTCTCTCATCTACACTAGGGGGCAATGGTATGTGATTTCTAATGATGTGGACATCAACTTCCCCATGTTGCTGAATGTAATTTCGTGCGAATTCCCTTGCAGAATGAATCCATCGTGTTCGAGGCTGGTCTTTTGCCTTCTTTTCTGCACCGCTTTTCAATCTCAAGGCCGCAAGACTTCTACGCAACCTTCCCTCTGCTGGAACATCTTTGTAAATCGAGCGGATTACTGAAATTACCTGCTCCACATGGTCTGCTCTCATTGTTTTACCTCACATTGGGCATATCTCTATGGTCGTGTAAGGGGAAACACCTTGCTTAGCCTGTATTTTTAGCACTTGAAGAGAAGAAACCTGTCTGTCATCTCCTACTATCAATCCGGACGCGCACAAAGCATCCATGTAATGTTTTGCTACATTGTCAAGATCCGGCCCGTTGTCCTTCCACTTCGCAGGGGTTTCTATTCTCTTCCTATACTGTGTCTTAGGACATGGATAAACTGCAGCAATTCGAACTGCAACAGGACCTTGAAACGGTATGGCTTCGAATAATTCAGGGTCGGAGTGCTTGATATCATCTAACCACTTCTCGGCCAGTTCGATTACCAAAGCCTTACTTGCAGCCGCAGTATTTGGTTGGTAAACTCTTGCCTTGCCGTTGAACGAAACTGCCCTTGCCCTAGGTTGAGCCATAGGTCTTCCTGGCACCTTAATTTTGAAATCACTCATCTTCATCATCTCCCCATTGTTTTACAACATCAAGAATCATGTCTTTCCAAGAAGCCCACTCACGCTTCCTTCGTATTTTCACTAATTTGTCTTTGACATCAACAGGAATATCTCTACAAAGGATATAACAGGTCTTTACTGGAACCAAAGTACCATTATTTTCCTCTTCTTCCATCTAATCCCTCACAAATCCGGTAAAAAATCATCATCTACTTCTAAAGATGGCATAAAATCATCATCGAAATTCCTTACAGGAGCTTGAACGAACTGATATGCTTCACCTTCAACCAAAAATGGCTTGATGAACTTGTCTAATCGTTCTTTATCAACAGTATCCCAAAATTGCAAGGCATTGTCCATGAATGTTGAGATATTTTCCCACGAAACACCCTCCAATCGTTGAAGACTTGGCTCCATTTCCATTCGAGCCTTCTCAACAGTTTCAACGATAGCGGGAATATTTACTCCAGACAGTTCTCTTTGGAATGCATCAAGCCCATTTGCAGCACGATCTAATTCATCTAATAACGACTCCATTTTTCTTTCCATCTCGTCAGCCTTATCTTCGATTTGAGTTGAAATGATAAAGATGGTTAGATTCGTACCAATGGTGAATGCCATAGCAGCACTTAACACATAAGCGTTTATTTCTGGGTAAAAGTGTTGGAAAATTGGCATACAAATTACAAGGACCGCAGTAAAACCAACCAAAAGCCTACGCTGACGGTCTAATTGACTTCTTGAATTACTCATAGAGATACTTTGTCCTACATTATTTCCTAGAGCAACAAGATCGTCATCCCATTGTTCTTCCCAGGAATCATCTGCAGCCCTAATCAGTCTCATTTTCATTACCTCCATCATAAATTTGCAATAATTGTGTAGTTCGAATCCGGTCTAGTTCTTCTTTCACATCATTTCGATATTGCCAATAGTCAGCAATCATGAAAGAACTAAGCCCTGCTAACAAAGCCAATGATAATCCGATTTCCACGATAGATAGACCATAGCAAATTGCCGTTAATGACGAAGCTATAATCCATTTGAGCATTGCATTCACTCACCGTCTTTCGAATCCTCACTTGAAGAGTCCTTCTTTCCAGTCATCATGTCAGTAAGGCTACGGACGGGTGCGGTAGCAGCCCCAACTACGCCAGAAGCAACGCCAGTTGCAGTAGATGTAACAGACCCAACAATGCCAGTTGTCTTAGGTGCTTCTTCTGCTTCAACAAGTTCTGGTAGGTCTTCATCTGCTGCCTTATCTCTAATGAATTCTGGAACTCCGTCTTTCAAGAATAAGTGCATCAATACCCATTTCTGTGCTTGAGAAAGTGTTCCATCTAATGCTTTGTCTTTGAATCCTTCTGTGTTCTTACAAGTCAAACCTCTGTTGATAAAGTAGTAAATTTTCTTCAAATCCATTCCTCCGGCTCCGGCATATCTACGGATTCTCCATAGCCATGAAGGGCGGATCCCTACTGTGTCTTTCATTATCTTTCCAAGCATCGGTTTGTCTAGTTCATAACTGTAATATTCTTCATCTTTACCCATTTATTTCACTCCTAATTGTTAGCCGCTACGAGTATCTGTCGTATTGCATTTGCTGCTGCATCCTTCGACAAGAACTCAATATCCCATGCAAACATCTTCTGCCCTGGCGGGTCTGCCGCCTGATAAGGCACAATCTTTTGCATTAGCGACTCGTATGTTTCTCCCCTGAAATGCTGGTCGAAGATAGGCAAGCCCTTCAAGACCTGTGTTGCCATGTCTACTGTTACTTCACCAACAACAATTCTGTTAATATTGACTGCGATTGAGCGTAGGTTGACTACCAAGTGCATTTCTTTGTCAGCACATATCAACTGTTGCCTTACATCATTTGGATATTGGTCTTCTGCTCTTTGAATTGCAATCTCGACCTGTTTCTTCAAAACTCCTATGTAGGTAGGATCGCCCTTGTAAGTTTCTGGAAGGTTGGCATGGAATCCTTCCATCAAAACTCCGCACTTTTCTTCAAAAGACAACCTTACTTCTTCCTGTTGAGGTTGCATTTGCTGAACTTGTTGAGGTTGAGGATTTACTGGAATAGGACCTTGCTGTTGCATCGGTTGAGGAACGGCTCCAGCGAGGTAAGACGGTTGTTGCGTTGTAGGCGGTTGTCGTGCCGCTAACACATTTGCAACACCATCCAACAGTCCTTTTCCGATTTCCGGCAGTTGTCCTGAATTCACCAATGAGGTAAACATAGTGTCTTCTGGCGTTTGGTTCCCTGTTAGCATATTTTGAACGGTATGGTCTAGAAGCTTCTCTTCTAAAGCAGATTTATTGCCCCCGCCACGCATTGTTTCAAGAATCATTTGCTGATTTTGAGCCTGTTGCTGCAGCATGATATTCAACAAAGCAGTAAAACGCTGGTCTCCAGAATCTCTTGCTAGCCTTGCATTCTCTGAAGCTTGCTGATTCATCTGCATGAACATAGCCATGCTTGAAGTATCATCCTTTTTGTTAGCAAGAGCAGAGGTCAAAGCCTGAATTATTGCTCCAGTCTCAGAAGCAGGTTGAGCAACCTGATTCATTTGTTGATCTGCAGCATTAATCGCCATCTGTGCCTGCTTCAATTGAGCAACGCCATTCAAAGTTTGAACCGCACTACCCAATCCTGCACTACTTGTCGTCTGTGTTCCCCCTCCAACTTGTAATTGCAAAGGTTCAACTTTAGGAACAGGCCTACTGGCTGGAGCGCCAGGAGGCTTATTTCCTGCATTTAGCCAACTGTCATAACTCATTTTGACTTTATCTGCGCCTATCCCTAACTTTTCACCGATGGCCGCATACTTTGGCTCACCGTTTTCATACCATACTGGTTGACCCACAACAGCATCATACCCTTGGTCGATATGTTGCTGTTCGTAAACCTTGGTGAAATATTTGTTCAACATTGATTTCAACTCATCCGGACTATATTTTGCCATTTCAAACCCTCCATGTATCTCCAAACACCGAATCCAACATCTCGTGTATGCCTGTCCAAGCAGTCGTCATCGCTAACTGCTCAAAATTCATACGCTTTGCTGGTTGCGCAATATTTGGAATTGGAATATCTTCATCAGCCTTCCAACCTGCTGACTCCACAATTTCTGCCATCGTGTCTAATTCTTCTCCCACTTCATCTAAGAAATGACTCTTGGTAGAGGGAGATTGCATGAATTTTGATAATAATTGCATACAATGAAGGCAAGAATGTTGCAATTCTCGAAGAACTTCGGGGTGCAGTATGTCTGCTTCAACGAAATCATCATTTTCAATAAGATCCATCAAGCATCACCATACGGGTTCTTTGTAAGTGGACTGGCAGATTCCTTTGGTTCAGCCTGTGCAACTTCTTCCTCGGCTTCTAATTGAGCAATCAAAGCCGAAAGATCCCCGTATTCTTCGTAAATCGCATCAACTTCTTCCATATCTTCAACGATAGGCACTAAAGCAATACCTTTCAACAGGTCTATTGTTTTGGAATCTTCATAATCAATGTAACCTACTCGCTCCCGTGGTATCTCTCGCAGACATTTTTTTCCTGAAACTTCAATGTTCACAAGATATCCCGTATCTGTTGGAATCATTTCAACATCATCAAGCGTATTTCCGTCTAGAAGCACTAGTTGTTTCACTTTGAGCATGAACCTAACGAGGTGCCTCAGTCGTATTAAGGAAGCGACAAAGACAGACACCCCCTTTTTTCCAATGGAACACAAAAAAATCATGTTATCATGCTAAAAATTACCCGTTTGCACATACTAACCTCATGTGGTTGCCGTTCAAAACGACCAATTATTGCGTTTATGGTTCGCAGTAGCTTTGTTTTTGCATATACAAAAACATGAAAAATTACCAACATTAAGACAAAAAGAACATTTTTTACACATAATTTAGCAACCACAGGAGGTTCAACATCATATAACCATTGAAAATTACGACTATGGTTAATCACAACCATGTGCAACAAGGGGGAAACAAGGCAAAAAACAGGCGATGGTTTCATAGACCAGTTGCCAAACAGATAGGATTCCCGCAGAGGGTAAGAAGGGTTCAAGTTGGCAGATGAAACACAGGATGAAACAAGGTGGTGGCTTTCAGTCGAAGGCTCCAGAAGGTATAGGGCTCGTTGGATAGTGTTCGACCTTCTCATTAATCACAGAATGATTGCATCTAGAATTGCCGATGAAATGAACATAGGACGGGCTACTGTATCTAAACACATCAAATCCTTACAGCAAGACGGTTTCATTGAAAGAGCGATGGGGCTTGAAGAACACTACAGACAAGTAAGGAAGGGATCTGTGACTGGAACTTTCAAAGCATACATCGAAGGCCCCCAAGGACAACTCGGACAAAGCAAAATCAAGGAATTGAAGTCCAACATAGGGGTGAGCAAAACCCTGCCGCCCGAAGCCACAAGGCTTCCAGCAGGGGTAGAGCCCAAAATCGACTTACACAGGTTAGATTTCCAGGTGAAGCTACAACGAAATCGAAAGGGCAACACAATACAACCTCCCGACAGGTCTCTAAATGAATGGGGGGAACTAGGAGTAAAGCCGAAAGCAGGGAAAAGGCAAGGATATTCTTTGATGGGCAAACTTAGCCATAGATCCAACTGGGGATTTTGGGAATCAGAATCAATTGATTCACCAGTAGGAACATTCAATGTGCATTTGAAAAGGAGATGGAATTCAATAGTGAATGAATCTAACGAAGAAATAGGCATTGAATGGGGGGAATGGAGTCCTAGTATCAGGATAACAGGACCTAGAGTTTATCTTTCAGTAGAGGAAGCCCTGAATCCAACAAATCCAGAAGGCCGTGTTGGTTCAGCATTGATGGGCGTAGTAGCAGAAATCACACAAAAACTAGGATTCGTGCTAGGGTTAGCGGAATACAGGCAGAAACCAGAATACGGCGTATTGATTCATGACCCGGAATTAGCAGAAGAAATCGTCAAGCACAGAAAAACCAACCCCAACATGCTAGAAATGGCTGACGGAATTACTGCAGACGGTTCACATGGGCTATTGAAAGAAGGATTCGTACATTTAGATTGTGAAACTCCAGAGCAAGCCGCAGCCCAAGCAGCACCAATAGCGGCGATAGATCACACGATGAATAGAATCACCGAAATGATGGAACAATTCCAATCAATGACAGATACTTCCCTTGTTGCAATAGAGGAACACGCAGTTAGAGCAACAGACAATATGAGCAATCAATTGGAAAATCAATTAGGAACTATCGTAGACCAGTTGAGATATACAATGGAGCAATCAATAGTTCAAATGCAACAAAATTTCAACGCTTGGCTCGACAATTTCGCAACACAACAGCAAGAGAGAGTCGATAGAGCAATAGAACGATTCGAAAGGCGTCTGCGTGGGCTGAATCCAGAAAGACCCGAAGGCCAAATGACCCTGTTTGAATGGGATAATGATGATGAATAACCGTTACGGTGTAACGGGGCAACATTATGATGAGGACAGCATTGCGCATGAATATGGGGCAGCGTCAGATAACACCAGCGTTCTCCCCATCTCTTGCGTCAGCACGATGGGGAATCAAATCTCAATACGATAGACCCATGCGTGGAGGCGTCAACCAACAACTCCGATACACCTTCTCAGACGGTGGAGCTTCAGACGATTCTTTTGTGCAAACACTACGCATTCTCCAAGAGATGTGTGAGAAATACAAAGACGACCCCGAGGTTATCCGTTTTGCACGAAGATTGTATAATGGTAGGATAGGCGATTACGGGCCTATTCGAAATTATGACGAACTAGGCGAAATTGCTGCTGTAACAAGATATTTCCAAGGTTCTTTCACTTCCAAAACACCGAATTCTCAATTAGGAATGCCTTTACTAGAAGGCGACAAAGGATCTTACAGATATCAATACGACCCATACGATACAGAATACTTCCAATCACCTGCTAAAGTCCTTAGAGACATTCAAGCAGGAGAATCGGGGGCAGACTGTGATGATATCGCATTGGCAGCAGCATGTGTGATAGCCGCATCAGGTCGACCAGCAATGCTGATGATTGTAGATGCCGATGAAGGAAATCCTGGCGCATACAATCATGTATTGCTAGCCACTAAAACAGTCCAACCAAACAACATATACGGTTCGGATTGGTTCCCAATCGAACTGATTCACCCATTAAACATTGGAGAATCAGTAAAAGTAACTCAATATATTCCTCTTATCGTTCGGGATTACGATTTGAGGCCACAAGACCAACGGCTAATTCCATCGAAATTCAAGTGAGGCAGAAAAATGGACCCAAGAATGTATAAAAAAATGCTAGAAGAAGAAAGAGCGATGCCGTCTGCAGGCGCAGGATCAGGCTTAGGACACATATCGAGGCCACCTCCAAGTGCGAACCCTATTCCAGACGCACCAATACAAAATGAAATACCAACATTCGATAACTTCAATCAAATGGCAGGTTCAGGACTATCAGGCATGAATCCTGTTGTCAATCCAAACTACAACCCTCCACCGTTTACCCAAGGCGCAGTCATACCGCATGTTTCAGGAGCCCTTGGACAAACAGGCCGAGTTGGTAAAACGAGCGGAAAAAAGATTGTCTATGGTTTAGGTGCCTTGGCTTTAGGAGTAGCTACATTCTATGGAGCAAAAAAATTCGCAACAAGAAAAATGCTAGACTATGAATCTGATGACGACATATTACCGGATCTTGATTAGGAGATGAATACATGAACATACTGATGATTGCAGGAAAAATTGTTGCAAACCCATTAGCGGTTACAGCAGTATGTGGTGCGTTATCAGGATACCTTTTTGGCAGAATAGAAGTAGCAGACAGAATTGACAATTACTTGGAGGAATATACAAATGAAAAAGATTGACGAAGCAACAGGGCTAACCATCGAGATACCATCCGGTGAAGTGAGAGGGAATTTCCCATACTACGGGTTTTGGGCTAACCAAGCACCACAATTAGTAAAAAATATCATGGAAAGAGGACAAATCAATGCAAGTGCAAGCGATATTAACAACGCATTAATCCAATTAATTGAATTAGTCAACGGGCCATACAGAGTTTTACTGGCAGACCGATTGTGGAAAATAGGAGAAACCATATCACTCAATGGAAACATATCTTTGAGTGGCTACCACGGAGGAAGTATTCGTAGAGTAGCAGATGCACCAGACGGAGGAAGAAGCCAATTCGCTGCATTCACATTTGAAAAACCAGTGAAGATGATTTTAGAATCCTCGACACACCTTATGAGAAGTCAAAGTTCACTAGCAAACATAGAAAGCACCGTAAGAAACGGAAACGCAGAGATTCAAAGACTGAATGTGGAACTAATAGCATTGGAAGCAAAGAAGCCTTCTAGAAATCAAATGGGGCAAATCCAAACAAACCTAAGAGGGCTAACAATGCAGATACAACAAACCCAACATGAGTTGAAAGAAGGCATCAAAACCGTAGAAATGATGAAAACAAGAATCGCAGAATACGGCGGTCTTGAAAACGAAATGAAGAAAATGTCTTTGGAAAAGGAATCAGTAGGAAGGCAACTTCAACAAACGCTCAATCGCTTACAAGCAATGGAAAACCTGCAACCCGCAGGAAGCATCACACAACACTCAGCAGAGATGAACAACCTAAGCAACAAAGCATCTCAACTAGGGAATAGAAACATGGCACTTCACCAAAGGCTCTCCAATCTTGGACTTCAACTAGAAAGATACAGATCCACATCCAATGAAAAGGCGGAAGTAAGACAAGTCGAAGCCGCAGTTCGACTAAATCAACAACGACTAACTGCCCTAACCAACCAATATGAAAATTTAGCGTTCGAAGAAAGAAAGTTAATTGCGGAATCAGAAGAAATCTCAAGGGCAATCCAAGAGACAAGCAGTTACTTGAGAGACAGAACTAGAATCGTTGAATCAGCAAGACAACAATTAGAAAACGCTAGAACTACAGCAGCAGCGATTCCTGCATTCAGAGCAGAAGATGTTGTAAAGGTGTTTGGAGGACATCTAACAGATGTGCAAAGAGATGTAGAAAGATACCTTTTCAAGAACCTCAAACTAGCCCAAGCAGCGATATCTGGTCGACCAACTCCATTAGAAGCAGAATACATTCTGGATCCTGCAACCGTGAAAGATTACGAAGATTTCCTTTCAGCACTTGACATGATATCGGATGCTATTGACGAAGATGAGTATGACTTGCTCGAAAAGATTGCCAAACTTGGAGCCTCTCAACAATATGTTCCAGGAGGAAACCGTGTTATGGCCTTGTTAGATATGAACAGGACAGACAGAAACGAAGCTTACAGAAACATGATTGAAGAAATTTTGACCGAAGGTGTGTCTGCAGCAAGACCTGATTCATCAGGCGCAGGAGTAATCAGCGTTGGCAATGATAGTATCAAGTTTGATTTCAGCAGACCATTAGTGGAATTAGAATCTCTAGTCAATCACCTTTCGAATTCAGGTCTAGAGTTCCAATTTAGAGGGAGGAATGACTAATGCAAAGAATAGTAAGTAGGAGAGAAGCAACTACGGCAAGAGAAACACTTGCCCAACTTGAAAAGAGATACGCTGCAGGTAAAATAAGCCGTGGCTCTTATCTGTACCAGCGTGAAGCCCTTCACAAAATCATCGCACTTCCAGTTAGAAAAGATACGGAAGTGAAAACCAACACAAAAACATGGTTTGCTCGCAACTGGATTAACAATTCTCCTGCACCAGTAGGCTACTTCAATTTCCAACAACCAAATACAGATGCAATCAAACCACCTGCAACAGTTGGAAGCGAGATGTCTAAAATCAGTTCAGGTTTGCTAAACTTAGCGCAGAATGATTATTGGAATGATAACGACCTTCAACAAGCAATCCGACAACAATCGGGATTCGTAAATGAAGCAGGCAACGCTCTAAATCAACAAGCAGTGACTAACTTTAGTCAAGCGGTTGCTCATGCAAACAATGTGAGTCAAAACTTGGGAAGAACCGCAGGTGCTACAACAAATGAGTTAGTAGAATCACTAGTGAACCAGCCCCAAGTTCAAGCAGAACTTAGAGTGCTACAAGAGAGTCTCGTCAATCTAATCAGAGAAAGAGTAGCCAATGGAAGCTCTCCATACGCTGCTAAAGACGAATTAATCAAACTAGCAATCCAATCGGGAGCCAAAATCACAGAATTCGGATATGATCCCGAAGCAGCATCTAGTATCGTAACTAAATTAATCAAGGGTGAAATTACTGAGATGAATGCAATTTACAAAGTATCATCTGACTTGAGGGAAGCAAATAAAATACTAAACAGTCTTGGTTCGAAAAACAATTCTAACATAGGCCCTAACTCTGGTTTGTTAGACCAAATTTATGCAACACCCTCTCCAACAGGTCAAAGATACATTCCACCAAACTACAATCCACACAACATGACTCCGAGAGCCCCTGCAGTTGCAGCACAGAACAGAGGCTCATTTGACAACTATCTTAGATCTCAGAGACAAAACCGCAACAACAGTTTGTCTAATGAAACACAATTGAGAAACCTCGCCAACCAATCGATGCCAACTACAAGAAAAGCATTGAATTTGCAGAAGCCCGATATGGCGACAATTCTTCGAGATGTTTTCACGGTTGACGGAAATCTATTCTTCGACCACCAAGCAGGTATGTTGATTTCACTAGCCAGTGGGAACATGAGTGTCGCTACAAACAACAACAACATGGAATATGTGCGCCCGAAGGGTAAATGGACTGTTTATGGTATGTCTAAGAAATACATTCAAACTATTGATGGCATCAAGCAATCATTATTGTATACTCTAGTTCCGGATTACTGGACAGATGCAGAAAGAGCATACCTCGAGTATTTGATTGGCGAAATGGAGAAACAGATAGAGATGCTGAATACCGCAGGTTATGTAGCAAACATAAGACCTAACAGGCCCTCATTACCTAACCACAAAGCGAGCCTCCCTAATCTAACAAACGCTCAAAACAATCAAACAAACACGGTGCAAAACGCCCCTTCCAACCAAAAACAAAGCAACATGATGAACCAACTCAATCCAAATCAAAACATGACTGAGCAAACTCAACAGCAGCAAGAACCGCCCCGGTTCACTCCGCCACAACTCCCGGGATTGCCCGTGACTCCTGGCGGCGGAAAGGGATTTAGGATGTGGTAACAATGACAGAGCACAATGTAGGTAATGATGTTGAAACTGCAAACGAAGTAGTCCAAAGATTAGATCGTCAAATCCGTGTTTTAGAAAATGAGATAGCCAAACCTCAGTCATTTAGAGTTCGTTCACAACTAAACACTCAACTTCGAGAAGCAAAAGCCCTCAAAGCAAGTATTCAAACAGCAATATCAACAGGTGCTATCAAAGGAAACTCTCCGCTTTTCGACAGGCAAGGAAAACCTATGGCTAAACCCGGTTCGTTCCTCTATGATGCGTTAAAGCGTGTTGAAGCTGTTACGAAAGGAGATCCTAAAGGAAAGCCCCCCTCTAACGCCCGAACTTACAAGCCGCCCCCTAAATACGAGGTCAAATACAACGAAGCCTCCAAGGGTGGCTTACCTGGGCAAACATATCCGGGAGTTAGCGGATATGTTTTCGGACTAGACGGCAGAACTATGGTTCAAAAGGTCGCAGGAGAACCAGTTCCAGGGAGGTTTCCTGAAATCACCCAAGAAGGGCATCGCATGTATCATGTATACAACGATGCATTGAATCCAGTTAGAATCGCATATGAAAAAACTCCGGATGGCAGTTCGTATGCACCAATGGTAATGGAGGCAGCAGGATTCAGGGTTCCCGGCACAGTAGCAACATATTATGGAGAAGACGCAGTAAATCCAAAGCAAAAAATGTCAAGGCCAGATGGTGTTTACGACGCAACTGTAGCATTACCAAAAGACAAATCAACGCTATACCCGACTACAAAAGCTACACAACTGTATATTCCAAAACCGGGTGATGCAGTAGTAGGACGCCAATCTACGCATGTTCACGATGGAAGCCAATCAAGAGCACCGTTTAGGTTCACAGTTGGAGCAGATATCCCATGGGTGGGAAGTGGCAAAAGCCATGTATTCGGCGTAAACGGCCAACCAAGTCAAAAAGTAACTGCTCAAGCGGTGCCGGGGTCTCCCAGCACAGTATGGTCGGAGAAATTGGAACCATTTACTGTTCAAGCAGGTGCTTTCGTACCCGGAAGTGGAATTCACAGCCGAGGTGGAATTATCCGCAACAAGGTGTATACTTCTAGTAATCCTAGTGAACAAATAACATGGACTGCGGGTGCAGATACTCCTTGGGATGGAAATGCAGCAACACGATTCAATATCGATGGCGGCCAATCGACATTTGCAGCAGGTCAAGCATATCCAGGACAAGCAAACACAGTTTTCGACACAGATTTTTCACAATACACCAAAGCAGCAGGGAAAGAAGTTCCCGGTTCCGTGGGATATGACGCCTCAAACAAAGAAACTGGAGACGCAGACGGTCTTGGCCCTGCAGCCCAAGTTTATGATGCAGCATTGAATCCAATCGAAAAAACAAGAGGAATGGTAGTTCCGGGGCAAGCTCCCGGCACAGTCTATTCAGAAACAGGAGCAAACGCCGCAATTACAACAGTAGTTCCCGGTCAAGCAGTATTGAGTCCGAAAGGCGGAGTTGATCCTGTGGCAATTTATTCCCGTAGTCTGCAACCAATAGAACCTAGCAGAGGTTTGTTCAGACCTACGGCGAATCCAGCATTAAGGCACACTAGCATTTTCACTAACCCAGAACAGTCAATTAACCTAGCAACAGTATCTGACCCCGGAACCCCCGAAATCCTCAATCCTAAAGATCCAGAGTTCAGAAGACCTAGCCATCAGTTGAGTATACTGCCTCTTGCTGACGGTGATGTTGTAAAGACAGACGCAGGAATTTTTACGCCGTTTGTCTTTGACCCTGCCTTCGGTCTATTTGTGGAAGATAGTTTTGAACCGAAGATTGGAACGAAAGAAAGCGCAACCGTATTATTCGTGCCAGGAAGACCCGATGAAATTGCTAAACAAACAGGCAAAGGAGCATTGAACCTAAAGACAGAACAAGTGTTTGTATCAAGATTACCTGGCGGTCCTTTGTTGAACGACCCGATAACTTCCGATATTTATTCAGGAAAACAACAACCAGTTCCTTACCAAGTAGGTGTTGAAACAGGACTCATCCCCGGAACACTCGCAGATGCAAATGTAATCACCATCCCGCAAGATGGATTAACACCAACACAACTTACAGTAACTCCACAAAGGTTGAAGGGAAGTCGCTCAATCATGTTTAATCAAGGAATGGGCGCAAGCACTTCTACAACATCGAGTTCCAGAAGTTCAGGTGCAGCGAGACAACACATGCAAGATCCGAGGTCAGTAAGTAGGTGGTGAAATGTATTCAACATACAATCAATACAAGAATGGTCTAGGCCTTACAGGTGATGACAGTTCTTGGACTCCTGATTGGACAATAATCGGCTCTATTCCGAACTCAGATGTAGTGTTATTACAATCTCCAGTTCCAGAAGGAGTGGGTTTCGTAGTCATGCAGGGCTATGGAACGGCTGCTGAGAAAAAACTATTCCCAACTAGAGAAAGACCCGCATCAGGAGGAACTTCATATTCCTTGAATGCAGATGAAGCTTTCAACCAATTTCAAGAAATATCGATTGAAGTAAATCGCCTTGTTTCATCGGGAAGTTCTGGAATGGCTCAGACATTTCAAGACCTAGACGCCTTACTTATGGCTGAAACAGAATTGCCGGAAGATATTACAAGAGAACTACAAAGAAAAGGAAAGGCCGCAGACGGCTCAAGAAAATTTGCTCTTGACCTCGAAACGAGCATTCGAGCATCCTTGCCTGTGGTTGGCAACGAAAACGCATTAGGAATTGCAAAGATGTATTATGCAAGCTACGACCTCAATTCTAGAATCAAAGCATTACAAGATTGTAAAATTAATGTTCTTGCGAACTACATGGACCCAGAAGTAATCAGCCAACTGATTGCACGAAACCGCTCTTTAGTGCAAATGTATCGCAAGATGAGGGCATCGGGAGATGCTTATGGAACCAGTCTTGAATCTTTCATGTCAAGTATAGGGTCGGACAATTCCGAACCCTTGCCTATCATGCCTCAAGATCCATTGTTTGCAATAAGCGTTCGATTCGAAGACCAAAATGGAAACGAAGTCCAACTACCCTACACAATAGGGGCGAGAGGGGCTGTCAATTTTGATGAAGCCCGTCAAACAACACAAATGGGAGCAAATCCGGGCGAATTCGGTTCAGGTCAAACACTCAAGCAATACATGGATTACGATAGAGAAACCGTGCTGATTACCGAAGGCATGGGCAGAGACGCATGGAAAGGACAAAGCCTCAATAACAGACCTCAACACTTCCTATATGCATACAAAGCAACAGGCCCAGAAAAAGACGGACAATTCCCATGGCCGAGAGGTAATGTGAAAATATCCATACTAACTCCAAGCGTCCTTGACAAAGAAGATTGGGAAATGGAGCGACTTTTCTCTTACAACAAGCCAGCGACTACTACTCAAAGAAGAAGCGGTGAAATCACTAAAGCGAAACCACTACAAGTATTGTATTCTGAAAACTTCCGAATTCAAGACGGAGCATATCAAAGACTAACTGTTACCATTCCGGTCTATATTGAGCCTTTACCAATGCATTTAGTTGAAAGCCCACCCGGTAGCGGACAATTGAGACTAAAATGGGAACTTGAACCAGACATGGAATTGATTCCAGAACACCAAAAAGTCAAACTGAATCTTGGTATTGTGAGGCCAAGAGCCAATGATGGATGGGAGCAAGCAGACAAAATGCCTCCAACAGGGCGAACAGGGTACAATGATAAAATACTACAATACGAGGAATTTGTTAGTCCAGCAGGCAGAGCAGCAGCGAACGCCGGAGTCGTTGGCTCTAGACCTGTCGGAGGGATGAGGTTTTTCATCAAACCCGATGAATCAAACACTTGGGAGGCAAGTAAAACAATTACCTCAGTTGAATCCGATTCGGTAACAGGAAGGATTACAGCCAAACTTTGCCCGGGAGAATATACTCTTATCCGTCTTGAAGACATAAACTCAGACGGAACATCTGCATTGATTGAATCATCCGAAGATTATGCAATAGCATTTGAAAAATTACCTGCGGCGGTTAGATCTTCCCTAACTGCAAGGTATAACGGCGAACCACCAGCAGGAAAATCCTTCGCACCTAAAGAATACCCGATGGCGAGATTGAGAGTGCCAGGAGGATTTTACTACCGTAAAACAGACGAAAGAGACACCACGCCAATTGGAGTAGTAGGTGCCGAAACGCTAGAAAGAAAAGACCTATCATCGGGAAGATTTGCCAGACTAACAGACTTTGAATTGAATGCATCATTCCCTCCGTTGCCAGAAGGAAAAGAAGCAATTACAGATACGATATATGCAACTTTAGGACTAGTTTATCCTGAAACAGAAACACAAGGTTGGCCGTTGGCGAACGAACCAACCAAAACAACAGAACTTCTGTTCGATACTGCTAATGTCGTATTGATGGATGATTCAACAGTAGACCTATCAAGAGTTGGAGAATATGAAAGAAGATACGAAGCTGAACGCGACGGATCATCTGTATTGACGCCGCCTCCATTAATGCCGAGAGTTGGCGAAAGAATAGCCTACAAAGGATTCTATATCGAAAGAGCATACTTCGATACCTCCTACGGAATTACGCCTAAAACCAAGGTTGGCCCTGGCGGTTTGATTATGTCTCCACAATATGACAAACTATCCTCCAAATACCCGCATGATTACGAGATGGGTCGCCTAGAATCTGCTTACAACGCTCCAGGAGTAATCGACATAGTAGGATTCTATCCAATGACCGGACAACTTTCAAGAAAACTTGTATTGCCTAGCAAGATGAATAAGGGTCCACTTGATGCAATCGCAGCAAAGACAAAATTCATCATCTCAAGTCCAACCGATAGAAAAGGCTTGATTAGCCTAGACCAAATGACTATTCCAATTGCAGCAAGTTTGGAAGGAGCAATTCTTACTGGAAGGTTCATTCCGTTAGCGGATGTAGGTAGCGGAAATGTATACAATCCTGAACAGGAAGCTATGGAGAAAATAATCAGCATAATCGACAAAGGGGGAGGATTCCCACTCGACAAAAACACAGGCAACTATTACAAGATATTCTGGCAGAATACCGAAGATTGGTTTTTCCATGTCGATGAAGACACACAAGAAAAATTAACCGAAGCCGAATACAAAGCAAATGTCCTAGGTGTAGATATCAACGAAGTTTTGAATAATGATGTCCAAATTACCAATAGGTCAAACGGCAAACCGGACAAAATAGACAAAACAGATAACATGAAGCAGAAAAAAATACTCGGCACAACTGTAAAGATTGAGAATGCTGCAGACGAAGACATCCTCTATCCTCCAATGCCTGATTCCGATGAAGACGATGCAAACAATTCGATGGGGATGGTATCATGGTAAGGAATAAAAAAATACTCCTTACTCTCGAAGTTTTGATACTTGGAGTTCCAATTGTGATTCCATTATTTTTCATAATCAAGAATAGAATGGATAAGAAACCTAGCCCCGTCAAATGGGAAGCGCCGGAGGTGCCAATATGAACAAAACGGCAGCACTTCTAAGTCTAGCCGGAGGCGCACTTATCTACAGAATAATTGGACCGAGCATAATATGGGCAATATACGATTTGACAGAACCAGATTGGGATGAGTTAAGGAGGCACAGGGAATGAAAAAGGCATTCAAAATACATCCCATGGCGTATCTCATTTCTGCCCAAATGTTTACTGCAGGATTAGCGCACTATGTCTACAATCGGACATGGCACCCTATCCCATTCATAGCCGCAGTGTGGATGCTAACACCTTTCGGACCCTTTGCAAGTTCTAATAATATCAAACCTAAAACATGGGGAGCGCCGGAGGTGCCGAAATGAACAGATTAGCAGGTTACACATACAATCCTCAGTATTCTATGTCTATCATTGACTGGCTCGAAGAACGCAAGCGTAGACAAAAGATGATTGACAACTCAACTCCATTAGAAAACGAAGATGCTGGCGAGTTTGAAGCAAGAATCAAAAGAATGCCGCAACCTAGAAGCTGGTCGGACTATTTGCTAGATCCTTTGGATGATGGAGTTCAATTATTACCAAATCCAACAGAGCAACAATCCAGAGAACTGTTTGGAATAGATCCTAGCGCAAGAGTAAATCAAGATGCAATTGTTTTACAGCCATGGTGGAAAAACCGTGCTATGGATGGAAGAGAAGATGAATCATTAATGCTTTACAAAGGGTATGTGTTAGATGCAGACATTCCTTTTTCAAGAAAAGTAATGGAATACTTCCGCCCCTCTATTTTCACTCCGACAGGAGCAGGAGATGTCATCCCAACATCATTCAATGTCTTCCAAAATGAGGACGGAAGAAGAATCCAGCCTCACCAGTATGACAAATGGTACAAAAGACTAGGTGCAAACATGGTTCAAGGTCCAGTAGGAGTATTGATGATGGCAGTTATGGGCGGTGGAGCTTTGATTGCAATAGCGCAAGTATCGAAGAGATTCTTCCCAACCATGGCCGAAGCAGCCGTAGCAACAGGCGGAGAGATAGTCGAAGAAGTAGTGCAATCGAGTAAGGAAGTTGGAAAAGAACTGCAGAGGTAATCTCAATGAACGATTACTTGAGAAGCCGAGGTTTGTCTGGACCTGCATGGGAAATGGCAAAAGCAACAGGAGAGGTCATTTACGATGTCACTGTTGAAACTCCTAGAGACATCAAAGAAACGGTGATAGACCCGATAGGAGATGCTTTAGAAAAATCAGTATCAGCAAATGTCCACAATTTAGTTCCAGGAGACACCCATGAGGCATACGGTCTCGAAGAATGGATTTACGATATATTAGAAGTCGCTCCCGGAGGATATGAAGATGATTGGCAGGATATTCTAGATTACGATATCAAAGCCTTAATTGAAGACGCAGTAGGAGGGGCAGCAGACCCAGTGACAGTTTTACATGGCAGGGCGATGGACGCAAACTCAAATTACAGAGCAAAATACAGAGTTCCTCAAAATGTAAAAATTATAGGCGCATCCGACCCTATGTTTGAGAAACAAAACATATTCACTATGTTTGGAGATAATCCTTACAATCAAGAAAGCAACATTTTGGATAAGATCACAGTTGGATATATTGACGATGCCGCCTCCCATAGTGAAGGGCCGATATACGGACCATTCTCTAAGTATGCACCTACGGCATTGTGGCCTTGGCAAACTAGTAACGGTAGAAGAATGACTGCTGCAGAACTAGCAGAAGTTCCATTAGAAGGCGACTGGTTTGGAACTAAACCAATCGCAGAAGCTGTAATCGGTCAAGAATTAGACAAAGTAGGAGGTATTCCAGGATACAGATTTTGGGGCGAAGGAGTTCTATTGACTCCATTTATTTTGACAGGTTTAGTCGGCTTCTTTACTGCGCCGATTTGGTTGCCTCCATTGACCGCAGCAACCACATTTGTTGGTAAATTGATGTTACCTTTCCCATAAGCAACCGTAACGGTGTAACGGGATTCTTTGAAGTGTAGGACAGACCTCGCATAAGCATGGCGAGCGGAGACCTTCTCGAAGAGAAGCAAATTGAAATTAGTCAATTAGCACAAAGAATGGGTGTTGAACGATATATCAACACTCAAAGATTTGCTGAAATCAACAACATGATGCAGGTATGGGCTGAAACTTCTCAAAACGAAAACAGTCTCTCTCGAGAATCAACATGGCTCGATGTAAAGAGCGAAATTGAAGGCATCATTGCAAACATGAGTTTGGAAAACAACTCAAGTTCAGAATTGTACCTGCTAGGGCAAACTGGCGGAACAGGAGAAGTTTCGTATGATGAAGTTCGTCAAGCATTCGCAACAGGATTCAACACTCTTATGGAGCAATACTCCTTCATCATCACCGAAATGGGGCAGTATCAAGTTGGTAAAATAAATCGTATGAAAGACAAAGCCCTAACATCGGTTCCTCTGTTTGGCAATATGTCTGGAAAAAACCAAGCCGCCCAAATGCTAGCCCAAGCATTGACTGAGATAGAGGAATGCATAATTGGTTATCAAGCAGAGGCAGAAAGAAAAACCGCCCGAAGAGTAATCGCTGAAAAAGAAACTGCAAGATCCATAATGCTCGCCCAAGCAGAGTCCAATACAACGGAAGGATTGCTAAGTCAAGCAGAATACGATGAAATTCTAAGTTTGATAGGCAGAAAAAACTCTTTGTTTGAACAGCAATTAGATGCAGTGAAGACATTTAGTGGAGACCTAGCATCAATATTTGCACAAATAGACAAAAGCCTAGCAGCAGCGTCAGCAGTATTGCAACAAATGCCTGTATCGAACGGTCTATCCGGTTTCGTTACTTCCGGCTCACAAATCAATACTTCCAAAGCCAGAATGAACGAAATGGGCGATGGATTCAGGACAAACGATTGGAGGCTACGCGGCTCCAATGTAAAAATCGTAGGCAAAGGAGTTCCTATGGAATCTTCAACAGACCGCAGAGGCTATCCTTTGATACCGGGGCCATCAGGATATCCTTGGATTGGTTCGCTACAGAGCCAACTAAATCCTCCAGTTCAAACAGGTATGTTGCCTATTGAATGGATGAACAGGCTAGACTTCTTACCATCTGCTCGCCTTAACGATCCACGCTACCAAAACCAAGTATCAAACGCATATTGGTCGTTTAGCGGAACTCAAAATGTAGGCCAACTATCAAACCAACAAAAAAGAACTGCTAACAACATAGCAAGAAACAAAATGGCCGGGATTGAAAAGAATGGATTTGGAGCTACAATAAAAATTAGCGATGAAAAATCAATCAAGACGCCAGGATATATCGATGCTTTAGCAGTAGCGGGTTTGATTTACGCTGGAACTAAAATATATGGGGCTTATTCACAACAGAAAACACTACGACTATCCGAATTGTTGAAATTCGGAGTTCACCCAAAGCAAATCAAAAACAAGAAAACTATGGCTACTATTGACAGAAAAGACAAGTCGTTGACCGCAAAAATCACCGCCGCTAGTCCAACAGTTTCAGCATGAGGTGATTTCGAATGGTGAGAAAGGCAACCACAAAGCGTGCTAAGAAACCAAAGCACGCACACAAACAAATGGAAAACAAATTGACCCAAGCAACGCCACATCAACACCCTCACCACCACCCTGCAAGTGCATACGACATTATGACAAAGATGAGTGGCGTAAAATCGAACCCGATTGGAGAACTAGGAAGCCTTGAACCAGATTTGTATGATATGATCATGCACATCAAACAATCAATCAATCTAAAACAAGTAAAAAGATATGCCGATGTGAAAAAAATACCGGAGGCGGCAAGAACGAGTCTCGCTGTATTCTTTGTCGATTGGGGCGGCAACGACCTAAACCATGAAGAATATCTCAACAATGTTCCATCTGGATTCAGTAAGCCCGTAGCCCTTCAAATGGGAGATTTGTTGTATTGGTGTATGGGTGGAGGGTCTGCTCGTCAACAATGGAAATCGATAATCGCCAAAACTAGTGAGAACAAAGACGGTGATGTAGGCAAAGCCAAGAAAGCAGAACCTCTAGATTTTCCATCGGGTATGAAGATGCAGGATTTGACAGGCCTCCATATAGAATTGCTAAACATGCTTCCTCAAAAGAAATACACGCACTACACTCTCAACCAACTATTCTTAGAAAACAGGACAATTTACGACTCACTTTTCGACACATTCGTAGCTTTGGACCCGATGGAACACGACACACTACAAGTCTTGGATAAGATAGTAAAGATGGGTAATATTGAAAGATTTAGATTAGCGATGATGCACGGTACGAAAGGTAAAATCCGCTCAATGTTGAAAGAAGGAACATTCGGGGCAAACCTACTCGAAGCATTCAGCGTTGCTCGTAAGGCGACAGAGGCATATTCGAGAGGCGAATATGATGACGCAAGGTTAGGCTTAGAAAGATTACAAGGAGAATACGGTTTATCTCCAGACTTATTCCAACTCGGACTTCGAGATATGTTCATTATTCATGCTGGCGCTGTATCTGCAACTTCTGGAGGCAAAGACGCCAAATTTACCATGAAAGGTTCGAACATACCACTACTAGTGTCGATTGACAAAACAGTAGGTCCGGGTTCTGGATGGGCGGGTATGAAAAACATTCGAGATGCAATGTCCGGAGCAGCAGTAAAATACAACGCCAATGGAGCAATTGGGGGCTTCGCACCACAATTAGGCACTCCAGGCGGAAGAATATTCCAAAGCAGCAAAGGAGCGATGATATCAACAGATTGGCTATACTTCTTTGGTGCATTGAACACAAAAACTCTCAAAAACCTAACATCTGTAAAACTATCTGCAGTAACAGAAGGCGACACTACTACACCCGGTCTTGAAGGAGACCAAAGAACAGCAAGGCTTCTGATTCACGCTAGATTGGATAGCGGTTTTGAAGATCTAGTTCCCAAAGGCACTCTCACAGTTACAGTTAGGCCAACTGGAGTCGATGCAGGTCAAGCACAACGAAAAGCAGACCGAAGAAGTGTAAGCGCAAAAAAAGGCGGTAAAGGAAAGAAGGGTGAAGAAAAAAAGGCAACGCCGAAAGACATCATACAAATCGGTTCAGGTAATACGCAATCTTACATTGGGCAAGTGGATTTAATTTTCGAAGACTATGGAGCATTATTCAGTAGCGCAGACAAGGCCGCAGGCGGAATATACAAAGACACAACCAAGGTCTCACCAAAGCAACTTGACGCTGCAGACGAGGCAAGCGCACAAGATGTTCAAGAAATGTTTGACAGTATGCAACCAGACGCAGTTTCAGGAACAGAAGAACCAACAGAAGCTATGTTGGATGAAGCAGAAGACTTAGGATTATCTCGGAGAGGTGCCAAAGCCCGTATGACTCTCGGGTTAGATTACCACGATTATATCGGTGAAGTAAAGAAAATCCTCAAGAAAGAAGGAGGGGCTGCAGGACTCGAGCCTTTGAAGGCAGCATTCCCTAAAGGAACTAACAAAGCGCAAGCACAGAGAATGCTGGAACAGATGCCAGGAGTCGTCCTACACGCAGACGGCGATTACATTCTAGTTGATACGCTCGCTAATCCAGCAAAAGGCGGTGGTCGTTCGATGGGTCAAACAATTGTAATTGAACTAACGCCTAAATCCTCAATCAAGCCAAGCACTTCAAGAGAAGATGCCAAATGGCTCAAGATGGTAAAGAAGGACAGCGAAGGTTTGACGAAATTATACAACAAATTCGCTAAATCAAGCAGTAGGACGCCAGCCCAAGAAGGCAGGGTCAAGAAAGGAAAGAAGAAGGGTGAAGGAATCACAGGCGGATCATACCTTGTATACAAAGGAGGTCAAACTGGACTTCGAATGATTAAGGCTCGAAGGAAAGACAATAATGAGTTCGTTCCATGGTTGTTGATGATTCCTCACATTTTAGTCCGTCATGGCAACAATGACACGCTTGAAGCAAAGAAGGGAAGCGCATCATACGCTCCAACAAAAGAGCTACTAGAATTGGTCGAACTATACTTTGGAAAACCGAAGTTCAAGACAAACCTCGGCATGGGCGGCTTCCGTTTGATTTCAGAAAGAACTGCTCGAAGACTCAAGCAAGAAGGTTCAGCAGGAAAGAAAGTAGTTGATCTTGCATTGCATGAAGGTGTAAAGAAAATATTCACGACACCCGGTTTGAGAGTAGGGGCATTGAAGGGGAGAACCGATTGGTCTAACGCTCGCCCAAGTCGTTACAAAAGCACAGGAGATATCTCATATCAAACAAGAGACGGCAACGGCAAATTAGAGTTCCTTGAACAATCTAAGAAGGTGAAAGCATGAAGGGAATAGTAACACACGCAGGGGAAGAAATCGGAATCGAATTCACTCCATCATACAATCCTTCAATGTCTATCCCTAACAGGGTAGGACAACTCTTTACAGACGCAAGAAACAAGCAGGAAGAAGTAAACAAAGAAAAACCTGTATTCAAAAACAATACTGTGTTATTCGTAAGAAAAATGCCAAACAAAAGCCCAATAATGGTGAGTCCAAAAGAAGTGTTAGGTTCTCAAGATGAGGCAAAGGGTGCTATTCCAATCATCCTTGGTAATCAAAGGGCAATAGCAGCGCCATTATCAAATCCATCACCTGCAGCAAGCGAACTAATCATTTCTGCGGGTGCAGATACAAGAGAAGATATGATGGCTACACTTGGGCGTTTGATTCCTGAAACAACACAACTTGAGTTAGCGAACATGATTTCCGCAGACGGAAAAAGAGCAGCGATAGATTTGACAATGGCTAAAATGTCAAGTGGCAATGAGCCAGCCAAATCATTGAAATCTCCTGTTAGCGATGTATTGATGTCGCCAGATGGTCCAGTATCTCGAGAGAAGCTTGCATATCAAGCCCTCGGCGTAAGGGCAGGTAGGCAAGCAAACATTGACGCTAAATACAAAAGTGATCTTCGAACTAAAATTAGCAACATTGTCGGACTTGCTGGAAAGGGAGTGCCTAACAAGTGGAAGATAGGACAACTACCATTCATCGACAATCACACATTCATTACAAAAACGCACATAGACAATTTCAGGTCGATGCTGACGCTATACCATTACATTCGAGCAAACAACAAGCCATACATGGAAGCGATTGTTTCTGGCATCAAAGGTGCAGAAGACAAAAAACTTCTTCCTGTTGAAAAAATGCTTGATTACCTAATGCCAACTCCAGACCACCTTTTCAGAGGATTGCCAGTAATGTTCTTTACTCAATCTATGGGCAAACTAAGTAAATACAAAGAAAGCAAATTCCGAAGATTGATATTCGGAATTCTTGAACCGACAGTAAGGGCGGAACTACAAAAAGAAAGAATGTCAAATATACGCTCAGCGAACGCTTTGGTTCAACTATACAATGGAAAGAGAAATGTCCTGGCTAAAGACATCAATATCGCAGTATCCGAACTTGCCAGCCGCTCTGGGGATAAAGGATTTGAATGGAACTCAAAAATGCCTGACAAAAAAACCACATACGCCGATGCCGGAGGGTTGCCAGAAAACACAATGGAAGACATAGTGATGGAACGATTTGATGATAGGGGTAATCTAAAGCAAGCCATCCAAGTTGAAATCCCTAGTTTCTTGATTCATGGAGTCGCAATTCACCCCTCGTCACAAAGGCTTGTAGTCGATTTCCTTGAGGAAACAAGTAATACCAAAGATGTAACTAAAGGCCAAATGAAAAGAGTCCAGAAAATCCAAAATAATTTGAAAAAATTCCCACACGGATTAATCACAGTAAATCAAAACGGTTTCGACTTACCTCCGATTGGGTGGTCGAGATCATGGATGATACCAGTTATGATGGTAATCGATGAATACTGGGATATGCTTCAAGCGCAAGACGCACCTATCGAACTACACGAATTACTGTATTTAATCGGCATCAAAGCAGTAGAAGTAAGCGGGTATGAAATTCAACCACAGGAATATCTCTTGATTCTCCTACTTCTTGGTGTGTATGAAAGAGAGAGCAGAACGAAGTCAAGTAAAGTAGAATTGACCTTGAACATGCTTGACCCAAGAAAAGAAGAAGGAATACTAAAGAAACATCTTGACGCATTAAAGGCACTAAACAAAGCGGTGGACTTGAAAGATTTGAGCGTAGACGAAGAAAAACTAGCCAAAATCGCCAAAGAAATCGAAGATGATAACGAAAAATTAGAGAAAAAATTAGAAGCAATTGCTGGTAAAAAAGCCAAAGCCGATGAAAAAGCAGCATTGTCATCTCCTTCAAAACCTGATATGGATCTCGACAAGGCGCTCGATATGATGGGCAAAGACGCAAAAAAATTAGGGTTGGCAAGAAGAAGAAGTTTGAACAGAAGGGCTCTCAAGCGATTGATTCCATTTGATGAGCAAAGAGGTCAAGGAACTTTGAGCATTCTTCCATTTGGTAGCAGGGGCAGATTGTCTCCAGGAACCAAGTATTTCGACCAATCTCCAATCGTACTTACAAAGAAAGAAAAAGAAACTATCGAAGCAACAGGCGAAGAGTGGTTGGAACTATTCGAAGAACAAGTGACGGAACTAGAAGATGACTTTGAAACTGTGATGGAAGCTTGGGCTGCAGCAGGAACTTTATTCACAACACTTGCTAAGGCGGAAAAATCAGAAGATGCCAAATCATTAGCCGTAGCGAACAAATTGCTATTATCGGTTCTCGCATCAACAAAGGCAGTCGGGGTGGTATCTGGTAAAGCGATGATTTACCAAAAAAGGATTCAAAAGGCAGGCGTTCAAGTATCAGAACTGAAAGAGACTCTTGAAAAAGCCATCAATAT
>MDSZ01062006.1_pt1 | contig 29845 bp, 22 predicted proteins | sample 811201 | NCBI WGS metagenome assembly MDSZ01 (sample SAMN05326647, study PRJNA326480) | marine metagenome | isolation source: seawater | place: Indian Ocean: North | collected 2010 | reverse complement strand
GTTTTTCTGGTACGACTATCAGATGATACTTGTTGTTGTTGTTGTTGTTGTTGTTGTTGTTGTTGTTGTTGTTGTTCTTGTCGTCGTCGTCGTCGAAAACACGCGGAATATGTGGTGCTCAATGATGTCGAAGCCGCGGCGAACATATCGTCGTCGTCGTCGTCGTCGTCGTCGTCGTTCGTTTTTCGAGGCGGTGCGGCTGAACTCTTCTTCAACGAGTGACCACTTTTTGAGTGACTAATACTAGTGCGTCGTCTTTTCTTTATATATTTAAAAACTAAGACCTAACCCATCGACTGTACTTAATATGGATTATTTCTAAAGTCTCTCGATACTCTTCAGTATTCTTCTTACTGACGAACTTTTCAACGTTGATGATGAGCGAAGAGCTGTGTAGCCGAGCGCGAAGTACCCGCCGAACAACACCATTTTCCGCGTTCACGCGCGGAAAAAATTGTTCGGCTTTGATGAACGCCCCTTGATACCATTCCAATCTCGGCGGACGCTATGCGGCTTTTCTGAAGCGTTCTCTTTTTGTTTTTTTTTGTCGTGCTCGTGAGACATGACAGAGGGAGACGCGCGATTGAGAGTTTTTTTTTCGCTTTTTCCATCATCATCATCATCATCATCATCATCATCATCATCATTCTTCAGATTTTTGTCTCGCGCGTTTACGAAAGAAAATGAAGCGACCTCGCCTTCTCTCTTCCACCGCTGCAGCTGTTGGCAGACGAGGTGGAAATGAGAAGGTTTTTGAAGCGGCCTCGGCGGCAGCTCTCAGCGCTTCTTCTTCTTCTTTTTCTTCTCTGCATCATCATCAACAACAACAAAAGAAAGAGGTTGTTGGGGAAAAAAGCGATGTTGTTTCTGATGGAATGGAGAGTATCGGTGCGTGCATGACGATAGGAGGAAGAAGAAGGGATGACTACTGGAAGAAGAGAGTGGAGAGGAACATTATTCCATGGCGTGGATTTGCGGCATCGTCTTCGTCCTCTTTCTCTCCACCAAATAACGAGAACAATAACAAAAAAGTAGATTTTGCACCATCCGAAACAACAACAACAACAACAACAACACAAACGACAACGACGATGGTGATGACACAAAGGGGAAACAACCCATACATTGAACTGGCCCGTTTAGATAAGCCCATAGGCATATACTTACTTGCCTATCCGTCTTTATGGTCAATTTTACTCTCTTCTTCGACGGCTACGATACCACCACCAACAGAAAAAATAGCCACCATGACGGCCTTGTTCTCCGCCGGCGCCGTGTTGCTTCGAGGCGCTGGGTGTACCATTAACGACATTTGGGATAGAAAAGTAGACGCTAAAGTGGAGAGAACGAAAAATAGACCGATAGCATCTGGGAGAATAACAGTACCGAACGCGGTGGCGTTTTTAGGCGCGCAGTTAGGATTAGGAAGCGTTGTTTTATACCAGTTAGATTTCAACACGCAGATTTTGGGCTTGATGTCTTTACCGTTAGTGGCCACGTATCCGTTGATGAAACGCGTGACGAATTTACCGCAATTATTTCTTGGCTTTACCTTCAATTGGGGCGCGTTAATGGGCTGGACCGCAATCACTGGGGGCGTTTTAGAAGCCCCAGCTTTGGCATTATACGGAAGCGGTGTGTGTTGGACGATGGTGTACGACACGATTTACGCACACCAAGACATCGAAGACGATAAGAAAATTGGCATCAAGTCCTCCGCAAGATTGTTCGAGAAGAATACGAAAGCTGTTTTGTCCACTTGTGGTGTTGGAGCAATCTCTGGGTTGCTGGCCAGTGGGTATTTAGCGGGCGTGCATTGGACGTTTTACCCGTTACTCGTGTCCACTGCTGGGACGCATTTGTTTTGGCAAATATATACTGTCGATTTGAAGAATAGAAAAGATTGCGGGGATAAGTTCAGAAGCAATCAAACGTATGGAGGTTTAGTCTTAAGTAGTATTCTAGCCGCAAAAGTTGCCGAGCATGTTTTGTAATGTACTAATAACGGTCCAGTACCATACCTAGGTAGTAGTTAGTTAGTTAGTAGTACCGTACCTGTTGTTAAAACATGCTATTGATTTCATTTATTTTTCCCTCGTCACCGCTCACTAAATACGCCAACTTTGCCTCGCTTAACATACCAGCTTGCTGCAAACTTTCACCGCCTTTGTCGAATTCAAGCCTGCGAATCTCGTGCGCCCACTTTGCGGTGGCCATAATCTTTGCAGCATTACTGTTATCATTAAACTTCAACAAAAAGTGCGAGAGGTGTTCCGAAAACTCGTCTGGGAGTTCTCTGAGCATAGCAGAAACTCTTCCGGACGACGATGAATCACTTGTCGATGAAAAAATCTTCTCAAAAACGTAAAATGCAAACCCGTTTTCGTTGAATGGTGAAGCGTCTTCTGCTTTCAAAGTTCGCATGTAGTGATACAATCGCGGTTTACCACCTTCCGCATCGCAAAAGGTGAACAATTCGTCGTAGCCAAAGTGAGATTCGCACGTCGCGGCTACGTTCTCTGCCGGACACACGTGTGCACGAGCGCAAAGAAGCAATGTCGGCAATATCAACATGCGATCACTCTTATACTCCATCAAAGATCGGTCCGTTCTCGCGTAAAGAACGTTAGATGCTGAAGCGTCGAGTAAAGGTTGCGCCAACGTAAATAATGGGAGACCAACGTCCAATCTCTTCCTTGCATTGAACACATCGATGGAGAATTTTGAAATCGTTCGCATGCACTCCCTCGCGTTCGCGTGCGACGTCCAGTTTTCTTCAACTGAAACTCTTTGCGCCGGGTACAAATCCGACCAGCATCGTCTGTATTCATTGGAACACTCGAGCGCAATAGACACGATTCTTGCCGCTTGATTTATGCACTCGTACTCCACGTCGTCGGCTAATCGCTCCGTTTGCTGCGAAGCTTCTTTGATTTTCTGTTCAACAACGGCGCGAGTCGCGTTCCAAAAGACGTTTGAAAAGAACGACGAACGGCTGAAAAAGATATCGTCGATATCGATAGCATCATCGCGAACGAGACGCGTCAGCGTTTTGTCAACTTTTATTATTTCTTTTCCGGCAAATTGCACTATATCGCTGAGCAAACTTCGTTGATTTTCAGTTTCTTCCATCTTTAATTGGTCTAACAATGCTCGCAAACGTAACAACGCAAACGTCGTCTCTCCGTGTCTCAGAACTTCCATCTTTTCCGTGGGCGTTGTATTTTCCCACGCGCGAGAATCGACGAGGAACTTTACGTATTTTTCGTGCACGTCTGCTTTTTCGTTCAACAAAGTTCTAAAATCTTTACCACTCCCCGACGCCGCACCCGCCCAACGTTTCGGTAAGGTGTCAACTATAGCCGCCGAGTGCGCTGCGAAAGGTTTCATCGCTCCAGCAGATCCCGCGATGGTTTGTTTCGCCGCAAGCTCTGCAATACCTTCGTAATTGTTTAAGTTCTCAAACGCCTCTTTCACAAATCTCGCATCGGCTGCTCTCGTGCTTCCGTCGTACGCCGTTGAAACACTCGCGTACGGTGAACGCGGATTGTTGTCATCGTCGAGCTTCATCTCGTGCGCTTCTCTTACTAGCGGTGAAAACATTTGTTTGCGAACATCTACGATTCGCGTTTTCATTGGACTCGCAAACGGTTGCGCCGACGTCTCTTGCGGCGGTGACATGTATTCTTCTGATTCGGGTGGTGAAAAAGTCCAAACACACCTCGATGGATCAAGCACTAAGAAACAATAGTGACTTCGGCACACCGACGAGATGGATTCTTTCAAAACCATCGATTTATGAAAATGCTCTCCATAATGACACGTCGCGTTCGTCTTTTTCGTACCATTACGCCAGCTCTTACTGTTATACGTAACAATTGCTTTCCCTGTTCTCGAAAGCGCAATTTTATCGCACTCAGATGTTGCGATTTCAAACGAGCACACCAGATTCACTTCGAGCGTCAACGAAGAAGACATGCCGCTGCTCTTTTCCATTTCAAACACGTGCGCAACTTTCGCAAATTGCATAGACTCGCACAAAACGACGCACAAATACCTATTACTACTATTACTACTATCAGGCACAGAAATCCAGTCTGAATCTAAAACTTTGCTAAACGCGTTCGTCCTTGCGGTGAGTTTCTTGTTCATGTCGCAACTACACACCATCTCCGGCGTGATCAGGGAGGAATCCAACGAGCACATCCAGATTTCTATCGCTCCTTTCTCCTTAGCTACATAAAACATCCTCTGAACTGTGTTCATTCCCGTATTCCCACCTCTCAACGCCTCTCGCGACATCTCTGCCCACATCATTGCCACCACCGGTTGCTCGCTCCCGTTTTGAAACAAAAAGCTCCCCGCCTTCTTGGATATTTTCGACGCAATTCTCGCGGCAGCCGTCGACGGCGATGCCAAAAGCGACGAGGCGCCTCCATCAATTCCTCCTCCTTTCCGTGGAGTGGGTAAATCATATTCTGCTCCCACCGTTAACTCCGTTTCTCCTCGTCTTTCGCACTTATCGATGACACACCCTCTCACGGTGTCGTCGCAACGAGCGCACCACACGTCTCCATTCGTATCACCTAAGAGTGCGACCACTCCACCATCTCCCATGGCAGAGGCGATGAGAGTCGTCATTCGCTTGTTGTTCTCTCGTTCTCCGAAACATCTCCCGCTGACGATTAGTACATTATTGTTGTTTGCTGGATGAAAATTTCTCTCTTCTTCTTCGGTTACAAAACTGACGATCCCTCTTCTCTTGGACGCGACGACGCACACTCGTTTCTTTGCCGTCGTGGTCACGACATCGCAGAGAATGTCGTCGTCATCGTCCGAAAAAAGCGACGACGACGGGTCACACGTAAACCTTCCGATTCTTTCTCCCTCGTCGTCGTCGTCGTCGTCCGTGGTCGCGGTGCACGACGTGACGATGGTCTTCCCGTCGCGTCTCAACGCGAGCGGTTTCTCCTCCTCTTCTTCGATTTTTATCGCGCATCGAAACAACGGCGACGACGACGACGACGACGCGCCCGTGGTGGTGGTAAACGCTTCCGGTAAACGAAACAGCACCTCCATCCTTACGCCGTAAAAGACAAAGCGTTCGACACCACCAGCACCACCAGCAGAGGGCCTTCTCGTTGGTGATGAATCCAATTCTTTTTATTTTAAAAATGCCGTTTACGATGAGCAATACTACAAATGAGGGGAAGAAAAAAAAGCCAGACCAAAAGAGAGATTTATATATCAAAACGAAAAAAAAAACAAAAAAAAAAGAAAGCCCTCTTTTGGGCATTTTTCGCTCGTTTTTGTGTCATCTCAAAAAGAATAATATCATCTCCAAAAAATGAGCTCTCTCCCTTTGGGGGCATGAAAGGGGGAGAGAGAGGGTGTTGTTGTTGTTGTTGTTGTAGTTGTTGTGTGTGAGTACAGTGCGTTGTGGTCCCACCTTTAATATAAAGACGAAATGACTGGCACCGGGGCCTCGACGGAAAAGACGGATGAAACGACGACGACGCACAAAACGCCTCGAGAAGACCACCACCACCACCACCAGTACCGACGACGACGACGACGACGACGACGACGACGCGTTTGACGACGACGATCATGCGAGGACGACGCGAGCACGAACGCGAACACTCGTCTTCTCTGTTTGGAGATTTACCGCCGAGCGCGCGGACGACGACGCGCGCGTCGTCTTGGGGGAAACGCGTCCTCGGCGATGATGACGCCGCGACGATGACGACGACGACAAAAAGAGACGACGACGACGCAAAGCGACGGAAAGCGGAATCTGGGACCGGCGCGCCGCAAAAGATGAAGATGCAACAGTCGATGGTGAAAGCGCAACGCGCGAAGATGTTGAGAGCGAAAACGGAAAAACTGTCTGCCAGTGCGACGCCCAAAATAACCGCGTTAAACAACGCGAAAGAAGAGAAGAGCGGCGGAGAGAGAAGAATAGATGAACCAACGTTGGGCGAAGGAAAAGGAGACGGCGGCGGCGGCGGCGGTACAGTTTGGGACTGTCCAGACGAATACGATCCGTTCAAACCGAACTCCTACGAGGACGCCAAACTCGAACGCACGAGAGACGACGAGGAGAAAAAGCAACGGGAGAAAGACTGGATGGAAAGGAAGAAGATTAAAGAAGAAGAGCGCGAAAAAGAGAAAAAAGAGAAAGAAGAGAAGGAGAAGAAAGGAGGAGGAAAAGGCATGTCGATGGCGATGAGGATGATGAAGAAAATGGGATGGCAGGAAGGAAAAGGTTTAGGCAAAAATCAAGACGGCATCGACGCGCCGTTGGTCGTGAAGAAAGACGGAAGAGACACCGGGAGGATTATTAAATCCAAAGCTTTATTTTCTTCGGAAAAGAACGAGATCGAAGACGAGTTGCCTCCGGATAAAGCGCAGAGTCGATAGAATGCGCTCGTTTAGACGTGTAGATGGTACAGTACAGTACCTACTACCCCAGGTAGTAGCAAAAGAGAGAAAACTTATACAGAGGTGTTCTAAAAATTTTCCAAACGAGATAGAGACATCTGCGTCACAAAGCGTACGCGCGCGCGCGAACACAGCGAAAAGCATCGTCCCCGCAAAGAGTTCTCTGCTAAGAATGCGAGCAGCCTTTTCTTCTCCTTCTTCTTCTTCTTCCCCTCTCTCCTGCGAGTCCTTCTCAAAACGCATCGTCTTCTCGTCGAAGAAGACGCATTCTTCTTCTTCTTCTTCTTCTTCTTCTTCTTCTGATGGACAGTTACGAGGGGATGGGACTTTTTCGTTCCGCCGCTCGATGGTGCGCTGTTCGTCGTCCTCCTCGTTGCCGGATGAGGACATCAACAAAATGGTCAAGAAGGAACCGTCGATGCCACCAACGTCCGCGGGAACAGCGGAGGTGAAAACGATCTTAGGCACCATGACGTTCGGGTGGAGCTATAGTTCGGAAGACATGCAAGAAACGGCGAGCGAAAAGTTGTTGGAGTTTTTCATCGAAGAAAGTGGAGCTGCATCATCCGTCGTCGAGTTGGATACGGCGTCTGCGTACGCCGGTGGGAACACGGAAGAAATACTAGGTCGCATATTCTCGCGCATGCCAAAAGAAAAACTTTCAAAAATATCCGTGGCAACCAAAGCGAATCCGTGGGGGGAGAAGATGGCCAGCGTCGCCGGCGAAGGAGGCTTACAATCAGAGAAATTTCGCGCGCAAGTCGGGAAGAGTTTGTCGGCCCTCCATCCGAAGAGCATAGATATTTTGTACTTACACGCTCCAGATTCCGAGACGACTTTATTCGAGGTGCTCGAGACAGCTCAAGGGTTGTATCGTTCCGGAGCGTTTAAATATTTGGGATTGTCCAACATGAGCGCGTGGGAAGTGGTGAGAGCGCATGCGCTTTGTAAAGAGAACCAATGGGTCATGCCGACCATATATCAAGGGATGTACAATGCGTTGACGCGACAAGTTGAGCCAGAGTTAATTCCCGCGTTGAAGAGTTTGAACTTGAGATTCGTGGCATACAATCCGCTCGCGGGTGGGTTATTGACAGGCAAACACGAAAAGTTATTTCACGCAAGCGATGACGAAGGGATAATAGCTGGACGATTCAAGAATAACGAGATGTATAAGAATCGCTTTTGGAACGAGGCGTATTTCGAAGCTGTGGAGGTGATTAGAAAAGCAGCGGAAGAGGAAGGGATTACGCCGACAGAAGCGAGCTTGAGGTGGATGTATTACAATTCAAAATTATCCGGCAAGAAAGACGACGCGGTGATCATCGGTGCTTCGAGCATAGCACAGTGTCGAGAAAATTTGCTCGCGTCGAGAAAAGGACCGCTGAGTGAGAAATTAGTCAACGCGTTCGACGAAGGCTATGAGCTCGTGAAATCCGTTCAACCTCCTTACTTCCGCGGCTATTTCAAACTCTGAAGGCGAAGAATAAAGGAAGAGTTAATATTAAGCAAAGAATGATACACTCACGCATAACATACATCTTCTTTTGGTATTACACACACGTACTCACACTACTCATTCCTCTTTCCTCTTTGTTGCACCTCCTCTCCCTCCAAATAACACCGACGACATTGCGATCAGCGTCAAAATCATCGTCAACGCTATACCGATCAAAATAGAACCGTAAAGTTTCGGCGACTTTTTAAAACTCTCCTCCATCTCGTGTACCATCGCGCCCATCCCAGCTTCCCCTTTCGCTTTCATCGCATGCTGCCAATCTCTTCTCACGCGAAGCTTTCTCTCTTTGAACATTCGCTTCATCCTCCGCAACCGCGCACTATTTGCTTTTGCCATCGATAGCGGTTTTGGTACGTTCAAATACACAGCCCCTTCGTCCTCGCTGGTCATCTCTAACCACTCTCGCACGTCTTTCACGCCTTTCCCGATTGCTTTATGTTCGTCCCCTTTCGGATGTCTCACTTTAAACTGTCGCATCTTTCTTTGCTCAAATACCACCAAACACGGGAAGGACAAGCCTGAATTCTCAAATCTCGCTCGCGTTAAATACTCCTCGTCCACGTTAATCGTCGCCGCGATGAATGCTTCACCCGTATACTCGTCTTGATTTTGCTGCTCTTTATCCAGTTTCATCAAACTCGCTTTCAACGTAGGCGTCAAGAAGTGATTGTACGAATGGTCCGTGTCCATATACACGACCCATTTTCCGGTCGTTTGTCCCGTGGCCGATTGCGTTTGGTGTTCGAACGTTTTATCGGTGAGCGTAATCAGAGGGTGATTGCCAGCGTAGGATTTCGGGTACGGCTGACATAACGCGACCGAGACGAAGGTCGAGAAAAGGAAGAGAACGATCGGTTTCGATGCTTTGCCGCGGAAAAGGAGCATCTTTCTTCTTTCTTTTTGGCGCATCGGACGAACGTTGGATCGAAGACGTCGAGAAAAATCTAATAAAACCCACGCAAAAAAGCGCAAAAAAGGAAGGGGTTGAACTCATCAACGAACGAATGAAGCGAAAGCGTTTCTGAATTTTACACTCGAAAATACGATACACACAGTAATGATATTAAAAGAGTCTACACGATGCGCAGCTTCGAAAGCGATAGGTATCGGTTGTGCACGTCGACTCTCTTTCCTGTTAGCAGTCTTTCTCGACGGAAGCGCTCGCTTCTTCTCTACTTTTCTTCTTCTTCGCCTTCTTCTTCTTCTTCTGCTTTCTTTCCAGTCTTCCCCATCCACCCGGCAACGATTGGCGTCAATGCCACCGTCGGTGGAAATCGGATTGGGCTCGCCGCTTTATGCGCCGCGTACGCAATCGCTACCGTGCCAACCTTTTCCGAATTTTGCGTCGCCGTGATGCCAATAATCGACAACAACGCCACGACGTCCACGCCAGAACTCACTAAAACGTAAAACACCCCAAAAGAAACTAAAGAGAGAGAAATGGAGGTAATTAAATACGCAGAACCGTAGGTTTTTAACAGTTGTTTTGCCATATCCATTCGCGATCCACTCAATTGCGTTCCGTCTCCTTCTCCTTCCGCCGTCGATTCGGTATTCTTCTTCGTTTCCTTGTTGTTGAAAATTTTCCACAGCCCGGCTTCCAACCCCCACTTCTTCGTAATTTCCTCCACCTCTTCCGCCGTGGAGGATGTCTTATCCTCTGTGGTCGCTTCGACGACGACGCGTCTTCCTCTCGCGCGTCTTCTTCTTCGTTTTCTACTCGCGCCGTCGTTCTTGTTGATGTCGTCGTCGGCGTCGTCGTCGTCGATTCTAAAATTTCGTTGCCGACGCTGCGTCGTCGTCGTGGTCGTCGTCAAAGAAGAAGAAGAAGAATAATGGTGACTCCGCACGACTGCCACGATCGATCTCGCGTGCCCTCCTCTTTCTCGCCGTCGGTACGACGACGACGACGACGGGACGGACGGCGCGAGCGATGATATCATCCTCTCACTCTCTCTCTCTCTCTCTCTCTCGAGCGTGGTGCTTTTTGTCGGAAAAACGGAACGAAAGGTCTATGTCCCAACACGTCAAAAGCGCAAAGGCGAGAGGAAAACGAAATTTTGGAGAGCGTTTGTTTGTTGGTGTTGTCGTCGTCAAAGTCTCTTTTTTTTTGGTGTAGACGTTTTTTCGAGGAGTGAAAAAAAGCGTCTGTGAGATGGGACACACAGAAAAGGAAAAAGCGACTTTTTACTCGTGTGAAATAATTCGTCGTTCGCTTTTCTTTTTTTTCTTTGTGGGGCACTTCTTGAAAACCAACACAGTAATAAACACAAGGCGTCTTTCTTTGTGTATATAACCGCCGCCGACCAAACAAAAAGGTACATTATTTGTCCGTCGACTTTGAAAACCGCTTTGGGGCGTGGTGACGACCACCGACTTTTCTTTGAAGATGATGTCGTTTACGACGATGAGAAGCGCGGTACCGATTCCGACGACGGGCGCGAGAGATGGCGGAGCGGCGACCACCGCGAAGAAGAGGGGCACCTCGTCCCGCACGTTCGGGAGGTGGTCTCGCCGTCGGGAATGCGATGGGAGACCTTTTGTGTGGGCGACGGGACGACGACGGCACGCGACGACGACGACGACGACGAGGATGATTTTGACGAAGAGCACGCGCGACGCATCGATGAGTGAAGGAGGTGTCGTGCCAAGGCGTCGAGGCGATTCTTTTTTGTCGTCTGCATTCGTGAGCGGTGATAGTAGTAAGCGGCGTAATCGACAGTTTAGCGGAGCGCTGCGAGCGAAGGATGACGACGAGGAGGAGGAGGAAGAGGAGGAATACTTTGAAGACGAAGACGAAGAATACTTTGAAGAAGAAGACGACGACGAAGAAGAGGAAAGTTTCGACGACGATGACGACAAAGACGAATACGAATACGAAGAAGAAGAAGAAGAAGAAGAAGGCGAGGAAGAAGAGGAAGAGATGGACGACGGAGAAGATGAAAACGTAGTTTTATTACGCGACACATTCGAAGCGGCAAATATCGATGTCATCAAATGGATAGATTTAGATGAGGAGGAGGACGTGGAAATAAGCGGCATCGTCTCGGACGCTCGGTACGCGATACCGGGTGACCTTTTTGTGTGCGTAGATAACTCATCCGACGAACAAGATCCGCATGATGGACACGAAGATGTTGGAGATGCAATCACGTTGCGAGGTGCTGTGGCGGTCGTTTCCGAGAGGGAAGATGGGGTTGCAGAAAACGCCAATGGAGCGCCCGTGGCGGTGGTAAAAAGCACCAAAGGTATTCTCGGGAAACTTGGGAAGGCCTTTTACGAAGATCCGTCCGGAAAATTGGTCATAGCAGGCGTTCTGGGTCATCGTGGTAAAGATACCACGTGTAATTTAATCAAATCAATCTTCGAAGCGAGCGAAAAGAGCTTGAAAAAGAAGGGGGTGAACGGCCAAAGCGATGACGAGTACGACGAGGATGAGTATGACGACGAGGACGAGTATTCTAATCGCGCCGGCGTTGTCACTTCGAGTGGATACTATGTCACGCCAGAAATCTCGGAAGAAGATCTGGATGAAATCCCACACTCGTGCGCAGAATGTGGCGCGACATGCATTCCAAAAGATGTGAGAATAGAGATGGGATCGAGCGATTTTATTTCGTGTCCGTCTTGCGGCGCAGAGGAAATACATCTTGACCCTATCGTTCCTGAAATGAAAATCACGCAACATGGTGGCGTTTGGGTTCCAGAGGAGCAAGACTTGACCGAAGGCAGAGCGTGCTCTGCGCCTGGATGGCTCGCGCCGTATCAAGGGAAGTATGAAATTCCAGAGAGAACTCCGGATGCGTTGCAAAACCAGCAAATTTTAGCCGGAATGGTAGATGCCGGCGCGTCTGCCGTGGCCATGGAAATTTCCGACGAAACTTTATTGAAAGGACACATCGATAGCGTTGACGTAGATATTATTGTCTTTACAAACTCCCCGAGAATGACCAGCGCGAATAACGACGAAGACAACGAAGGAGACCAACAAGCGTCAACTTCGGCTTCGTCGGATGAAGACAACGAAGACGAAAACGATGAAGAGAAAGTAGACACAGAAGAAGAAGAAGAAACACAAAAAGATGGAGATAGAAAAGAAGAAGATGCGTTCGAGACGAGTTATGAAAGTAGTTTATCCGAAGAAGAGGTTCAAAGCTGGCGAGAGAGATCAATCGCGTTCATCACTTCTTTAGATGATCCGAAACATCAACGTGTCGTCGTAAATTTAGATGATGATTTCGCCTCTGAAATCATTTCTAACTGCAAAGTTCCAGTGGTAACGTACGCACGAAGTCGGGAACACAGAGATATTGCGGACGTCTATTGCGAGCGCGTGGATTTGTCTCTTTTTGAAACTGCCGTTTTAGTATCTACGCCAGTTGGGGAGACGGAGATTGTGACCGCGCTCGTTGGAGATGCGAACGTTTCCAACGTTCTAGCTTCCATAGCTTCAGGATTAGCGACTGAAATTCCTCTCGAAAACATTGCGCAAGGTTTAGGACGCGCCAATCCTGCGAGTGGCCGCATGGAGCTCGTCGACGAGGGTCAGAAGTTTTGCGCCTTAGTCGATAGCGCAAAAACGCCGGAGGACGTTAGAAACGCAATTCAATCGGCGAGATCTATCCCACAGTGCCGACGCGTCATTGTGGTCGTCGGTGCGGATGGCACCAATGATGATATCAATGCTGCCATTGGTGGTGAAGCCGAGAAAGTAATGCGATGTAAGTTGGGCGAAACGGTGGATAAATATGCCGATGTCGTCTTTGTCACCACACAGTCGCCGAAGAATGAAGACGCGTACGATCTTTTAGAAGATGTCGTCGATGGGTTTCGAGATCGTGTGTACGACTTACCGGCGGTCAAAGAACGATTACCGGATGGTATTATCGCCGACATTCCTTTTATGAAAGACATGTATTTGATTCATCCAAATGCGCAATCGGAAGCGGTAGAGTTACAAAACTTGGTCCGACGATACGTCATCGTTGATAGATTCTTTGCCGTTCGGGCGGCGATTGCAATGGCGGAAGAAAACGATTGCGTCTTAATTCTAGGTAAAGGTGACCAAGATTTCTTTGAGATCGAAGGTCAAAAGTTTTGGTTCGACGATCGCATGGAATCGAGAGACGCTTTGAAGCGTTTGCCCGCTTTACAAGCCGAAGGGGTGGTGACAACCTCGCTCCCGTGGTTCAGAGTAGAAGACGGTGCGTTCCAAGGCAACATTCTCGGCATAACAGCTACGTAGTAAAGAAAGAAAGAAATCGCGTTTATGTGATGGTATATGTTTGTGTATTGTTACTAAACTACTCACGTTTTGCTCTCACACACACGCACGCACATGGCGCACGCGTATCGTCGCATCGTCCTAAACAACAGACGACAATTTTTTCACTCACATCCTCGAAAGCAAGTCCATCGTTTTTATGCTTTTCTCTTTGATGACGAGATATTCTTTTCTCATCCGTTTATTTGTTTCAAATGTTTCCTCGCCCTTCTTCTTCAGATCTTTTAGCACTTGGAGGGAATCTATCGCGTAGTCCTCCGCGTCTTGTTGCGCACTCGTCGGAACCAACTCCACGTCTTTCCTGAGTTCTCTCAGAGAGTGTTCGAACGCGACCAGGAACGGTTTCAGATGTTTTCTCACTTCTTCTTCCCCTTCGTCGTCTTCGCGAGCGGTGGCGGTCGTCGTCGTCGTCGTCGTCGCCGCCGCCGCCGCCGTTTCTTCTTCTTCTTCTTCTTCTTCTTCTTCTTCTTCTTCTCCTTTCTTCTCCTTCTTCTCGAGTGTCGTCGTCGGCGCGGGGCGAGCGTTGTCCTCCTCCTCCTCCTCCTCCTCCCGATCGCGAGTGTTCGTCATCCTCCCCTCTTCTCCGTCGCGCAACAAAGCCTTCTTCAATCGACAGGGACGCCGACGACGACGATCCAAAACGTCATCATCTGGCGCGCGCGCGCGCGTGTATTTTTTTCTTTTTCTTTGAAGAAGAAAACAAAAAACGATGAGAAAAAAAAAAAAAAAAGACGAAAGGAAAGGAGAGGGTTTTGTTGGACGTGTTTTTTAGAGGCAGCAGAGCAATAAAACTCAATTTTTTTCTCTCACACAAAACAAAAAGGAGGAGGAGGAGGAGGAGGAGGAGGAGGGCTTATACAAATACAAAGAAGAAGGGAAGAGACCTCGCAAAAACACATCATCATCGTCAAAGCGCACACTCCTCCCGGACTCCCAATGGCATCATCATCGACGAGAGCGCTTCTCGCGCGATTCGGGAAACGCGGGGTGTCTGCGATCGGCCGCGCGTCGTCGTCGTCGTCGTCGTCGTCGTCGTCGTCGTCGTCCGCGGAAACGATCCGACCGTTCGCCGCCTCGGCTTTGGGGGGCATCGCGTCGGACTTAGCGCCGGTGTTGGGCCAAGACGAGGACAGCGTCTTTTTGAAATGGAGCGCACCGGAGACGCAGAACTTCGCGCACAGAGGGATACTGGCACAAGACGAGTGCAAGGTGGGATGGAAGTCTTTCGAGGCGAAGCGCTCGTTTCCCTTTCCCCCTCTCTCTCTCTCTCTCTTTACGCGAGGAGAGGGAGAGAGAAGACGAAACGGATCGAACACGTGTAACCCGATCAAAACTTTTTGCTTTTATTCGTCTCTTTTTGTCTCGTGCAAATCATCCGCTAAACGCTCACACTCATTCTCTCTTTGATTCTCCGAACGAACGAATGCATAGGTCACGACTTTACCGTCTGGTTTGCGCGTCGCCACGGAAGCGACGCCGTATAGTGAAACGGCCACCGTTGGTGTTTGGATTGATGCCGGATCGCGATACGAGTCCAAGGAGACGAACGGTACCGCGCACTTCCTCGAACACATGGCGTTTAAAGGCACCGCGAAACGAACGGCGGCTTCTTTGGAACAAGAGATTGAAGACATGGGTGGACACTTGAACGCGTACACATCGAGAGAACAGACGACGTATTATGCCAAAGTGTTGAAAAAGGATATCGGTAAAGCGGTGGATATCTTGTCAGACATTTTACAAAGATCGGCGTTAGAACAGAGAGCAATCGAGAGAGAACGCGGGGTGATTTTAAGAGAGTCAGAGGAAGTGGAAAAGGAAATCGAGGAGGTTTTGTTCGATCACTTGCACGCGACGGCGTTTCAGCACACTGGTTTGGGTCGAACCATTCTCGGCTCTGCTGATAACGTGAGAAAAATCACCAGAGAGGATTTGGAAAAGTACATTAAAACGCATTACACGGCGCCTAGAATGGTTGTAGTTGGAACTGGCGCGATCGATCACGATGAGTTGGTGAAATTGACTGAGGCCGCGTTTAAAGATTTGCCGACGCAGGGAGTTTCCACCAAGGATGCCATCACGTCCGACCCGGGACACTTCACCGGTTCAGAAGTGCGAATCAGAGACGACGATATGAAGGTGACGAACTTTGCGGTTGCGTTTAAAGGCGCGAGTTGGACGTCTCCGGATGCGGTGCCGTTGTTGGTCATGCAAGCTATGTTGGGCTCGTGGGATAAAAATGCCCCGGGCGCTGCGGATGCGACGTCAAAGTTGGCGCAAATCTTTCACTCCAATGACTTAGGAAACTCTTTCATGACATTTAATACCAACTACTCCGACACTGGTTTGTTCGGCGTGCACGTAGCGACAGAGAAGAACGACGCGTTGGACGACGTCGCGTTCGCCGTCATGCGAGAGTTTCAAAACTTAATTTACCAAAGCCAACCGGAACACGTGGAACGAGCAAAGCAAGCTTTGAAGGCGTCTCTTACTTTGCACCAAGAGTCCTCCACGTCGGCGAATGCGGAAGAGATTGGTAGACAATTGTTAACGTATGGCAAGAGAATGACGAGAGCTGAGTTATTCGCGAGAATTGACGCGGTGAACGCGGAGACGGTGAAGGAAACCGCGTGGAAATACATTCGGGATCAAGAGTTGGCAATTGCCTCCATAGGCCCAACGCAATTCCTCCCGGATTACAACTGGTTCAGATCCTCCACGTACAATAACTTTTATTAATATATATATACATATATCATCAATACTTGCATTAACAGTAGTGTAAAATGATTACATCAAGAAAATATGCACGCTTTCTCTTAACTAAACATACGTATCGTCGCTGCTCCTAGTGCAGAAGTGTAGGAAAATCGCGCGTTTTCGGTATATACTATACGTAGTAATAAATGATTTTACAAGGGTGTTTTCTTTCTATCAATGCTTCTTATTATGATCGTCTTCTTGATGGTCGTCGTCGTGGTGGTCATCGTGTAAGAAATGCGGTTCGTGTCCGTAAATCAACGTCTCTCCGTCGTGGTAAAATCTATACATGACCCAAAACCACATCAACCCACCCATGGCGGTTCCTAAAAACTTATGCACCGGCGATGCCGGATGAATGGTTAACCCTTCGTGCGTCACGCCGCCTTCGCCGCCAGCTGCACGTGAAATCGTAGCATTCGAGCGCACGCGCGCGCGTGACGTAGAGAAAGAGGAAGACGACGACGTTAGTACAAACAATTCGCGCGACGATGATGATGATGATGATGATGATGATGACCAAAGAAAAAAAACAAAGAGAGGTTGAACGACACCGCGAACGATCGATTTGCACGTACCCATGCCTCTCTTCTGCGTCGCCGTCCCCGTTCGTGGTCTTCGGCTGCTGCTGTTCGTCAGCGCCCTCTCGGCGAACGTCAGCGCGCGTCGTCTCAACATTCTCGCGCGGTGTGGTGCTGTTTTGAGAGCGGACACACAAAAGGAGAGCGCTTTTGGAGAATCGTTTTTTTTTGAGTGAAGAGTTCTTTTTTCTCCCTTTTTTTTTGTTTGCGAAGACGAAAGATGGAAGAGCGAAGAGAAGAGGGAAAGAAAAAAACAAAAAAAATTGGACCACACGAAGATGAATCTAAAAAAATACGCGACGACGACGACTTTGAGAAAAGCGGGAAAGACTCGGAGCTCGAAGAAGAAGAAGAAGAAGAAGAAGAAGAAGAAGAAGAAGAAGAAGCGTGCTTTTGATCTCTCTCCCGACGAGAGGAAACGCGTGGTGCGCGACGAGGGGAAAGCGAAGAGGTGAACGTCGAACGCGCACCAGGAACGAACGCGGTTGAAACACGTTTTCGAGTTAGGGAGAGGAAAGGGAAGACGCGACGACCGCGCTGACGACGGAAGAAGAAGCGAGAGGAGAGGAGGAAGAATCGTTGAAAATGTCCACGCGACCGACGACGACGACGGCGACGACGACGAAAGCGAGAGAAACGACGACAGTCGCGCCAAAATCGGAGCTGAGCGATTACTTTGGACACTACGTGGTCGCGTCGAAAGGGACGAATAGAAACTCAGGAAACGCTCGGTTCTCTTCGATGTCGTCGATGTCGTCAAAAAATTGTCTTGGGCGAAAACAAATATTCGCGGCACACAGAGAAGATAAAGCGAAAGACGTGTTAATTTGCGAGGGAGAACAAACGAGAAATCGAGGGTCGTACACATTTTATAGCCCGAAGAACTTACCGAAACTGTTTGCGAGTGTAGGCGGTACGTTGCGCGCAGCGACGAGAGAAGAGTTGAAGGCGTGGCTGCAAAAGATGAACTTGGAAGGCTCGGTAGTTGAAAACGAAGAAGATCAGAGTCGATGCGTTCGTAAACAACAACAAAACAAAAGCAACAGTGGATATCATTACCATCAACAGTTAGAGAGTGCTTGCGCGAAAATGCCGAGGGCGAGAGCGGGTATTCCTCCTCGAGGGATATCTTCAAATTTGGCGTATTCGTCCGCCGTGTTTACGGTAAAAGAATCTCACGAGAAAAGGATGGCGGAGAAGCGTTTGAAACAGCGAAAAGAGATAGAAAGAGAAGCAGAAGAAGAAGCCAAAAGACAAAAACAACAGCAATTGAGAAAGAAACCAAAGACAAAACCTAGCTTCGTTTCGATTAAATACCCTTCTTCGACGGCAAAGAAGCAAAGAGGAAGCAAAGACGTCGAAAATGAAGATTTTGGGCATCATGAAGATCCTTTCTTTCGCACGATTGCTGGTGATGAAAACGATGACGGCGATGAGAATAATAATGATAATAATAAGAGCAACAATAATAAAGTCATTCAATTCAAATCAGGAGGAGAAGTAGGGGTAGGAGTAGGAGGAGGTGACCTTCCTTGTATTTCGAACGATGACACCACCGCCGACGGCGATGGAGGCGCATTCCCCGAGAATTTTTCTTACGACGCTGATATCATGAACATTCTCCCATTGTTCGACGAACATGAGCTTACTTTGCCGTTATCGAAGCGTCGATTCTTGTCGTACGAAGAGATTAACGCACCCTCAATCGCGTCAAAGAAAGATATGGAGGAAAATCCTTTCCATTTACGATCTGGTTTCTATCTTCGCTCGAACGTATTGAACGAGAGAGGTATTTTTGCGGTCAACAAGGAAAGAAAGGAGAAGTCGAACGGGCATTATAATTATAACGTTTCAAATGAATTGCGTGGATTATGCAAGTCGTCCTGGAAGCCTCCGTCGTTTAAAAACGCTGCGGACGCGAAAGCATGGTTAGACGAAGTTCTCAAAACGACGCCGCTCAATAACAAAGAACTAAAAGATCTAGAGGAAGCTCAAGAGCAAGACATGGACACTTGCATGACTCCCATTTCAGCGACGAACACCAACACCAACGACTACGGGAACAACATTTGCAAAACAAGCACGAGAAACACAACCATTGCTACCGCGACCAACAGGATTACTGAAAAGGAAAAGGCCAAGTTTGGCGGTGGAGTTGCTGAAAATCAAAGGCAGAATTTGCAAGCCTCGGTCACATGGACAACGCAAAGAGCAGATGCGTCTACGGTCGAAGCGCTCCGAGATATCGCTCGAGGCATTGTCACGCGTCTCAACTCAAACACCTTACCTCCTGAACGCGCTATTTCTGCACTGGACGCTTTAAAAGATGTCGATATGAGTCTCGAACTGTTAGAGCTCTCTCCAATTGCTTCAGCTGTAAGCGCGATTGCCGAGGATGGTTGTTGTATGACCAACGAGGCGAGACAAGCAGCGAGAGAGTTATTGCAAGATTGGAAAGAAGCAGCTCAACGAGGCGTATTAGCTCTCGAGGATAGAGTCGAAGCGAGCAAACAATACTACGAAAAATCCGGACTCGAGAAATCATCCGATTGAGTAGTGAGATTTTTTTTAGAAATCAATAATAATACATACAAAGCGCGCGAGCTACATGTATATATAAAACCTGAATTACAACGCAACCATAGCTCGTATTTCTTTTAAAACCAAGCGAGTAAGTAACATTCCCGCGACTAAATCAGCCGTATATAGCATGTAAAACACATTATTCCAATCGTTTGTTCTACTGGAAATATAACCGGTCAACATCGGACCAATCGCCGCCCCGATCGATCCTGTACCGTCAATAATCGCCGTCACCGTCGCTAACGCCTTCGCATTACCTTTCAAACTTTCATGCGTTCCTAAATCCGCGGATACTGCAGTCGTAATGAGTGCGTACGGTCCGTTTACTAATACACCCGCCAACATCATAAATCCGATATTCACATTCATCGATAAAGATCCATACTCTCGGTACAAATACAAAACTGGAATAGACGCGTATACAAACCCGGCGGAGACCATCGAGCGAGCATTGTACTTATCACTCAAATATCCCGCTAAAATACCACCAATGACACCTCCAATATCAAAAAGTGTTGATAACTCCCCCGCTTTTGCCGCCGATAAATACTCGCCACCAATTTCCGTTCTCTCAATGTAAAATGGAAGCCAATAGAGAAACGTGTACGCAACGAGCTTGGTGAAGAACAAACACAGCGAGAACGTTACGACGCCAGGAATTCTGAGCGCTGCTCTAAATCCAACCGCCTCGCTTTGGTGTCTCTCCATAAATCCCGAGCGCGACGACCCTCCTCCTAATCCAGGCGTCGATGCTCTCTCATCGTCCGAAGATACCATGGAGGACATCGATTCACCTCCGCCTGCTGCTGACATCAGCTCAATTCTATCTTCACTAATATCACCACCTTCGTGATGCAACGACGTGTCGTGTGGCGATGCGTGTCCTGCATCCTCCGGATCGACGACCAAAAACAAGTTAATCACGAGTCCACTCAACGCCATCAAAACGCCCGGGATAATAAACGACATCCCCCAGTTCGAGTCTCTCAAACATCTCGCCGCAATCAACGAGCCGAGAATATTCCCCACTGATGTGTGCGCGTTCCATACGCCCATAATTAAACCTCTTTTGCTCTTCCCAAACCAATTCCCAACCACAGACACAACCGACGGCCATCCGGTTGATTGAAACACCCCGGCCATAATTTGCACCGCGACAAAATAATACATTGAGTGAATGTCTAAGAAATATGCCATACCAAACATGCAGACGAACAGTCCAGACCCAACCATCCCAATGGTTAAAAATTTCCTCAAATCCATCGAATCGCCAATGTGGCCGGAAAAGAACATTCCGATGGAATATGCCGCTAAGAACGAAACGTCTATGGAGCCTAACAGCGAGTTCCCATCCGGGCCACTAAACGGCTCCCACCCGTCTCTCCCTAACTCTCGTTGCGTCGAGTCTGGATTCAACACAGATTTCACGATCGACGGCGGTTTCCTCGTGGCGTGGTACATGGTGTAACTCAAAAACGTCAAAGCTAAAACCGACCATCGGTATTTTTCCACGGAGAAGTTTTTCCCTCCGTTTCGATTGATTAAATATCGCGTGCCGATTGGGAAATTTTTCTTCATCATCGTTCTTATTTCTACTTCTTCTTCTTCTTCTTCTTCTTCTTCTGAACTCGTTACTAAACTCTCCCCTCCGTCCTCTATCAACATCCACTCCCCGGAGTAAAAAAACGCGCGTCGTCGTCGTCGTCTCCTCGCGTAAAAAAAAAGTGGAGAGAGATTAGTACGAGCGCGATTTTTTCTTTTTGCGTGATTTGCGGAGACAAAACGATGAAAAAATATATAAATAAGAATGAATAAATCGACACCACAAAAAGTCTTCTTTTGCGGCTCTCGTTCGTCGTCCACAAAAGTACACGAACGAAGAAGAAAAGACCAAAAAAAAAAGGCCAAAAAAAAAGCATCGACTTAAAAAAGCACCCGCCGTCGGCCACGCGTTTTGAAGAACGCGATAAAAAGAAACCTCCTCTTCCGGCTTTCTCTTTCTTTGCGACGACGACGACGACACCGCAAGGCAGGAGAGCACGCGCGCAGAAACAGCTGACACACCAACCGCGAGGAATACCACCACGAGGAGATAATGATGGCACACGCGACGAAAGCAGCTTTGACGACGCAGTTTGGGGCGTCGACGACGACGAGAGAATTGACCTACAACACAACGAGGCGATTATCCTCGCCGAAAAGAAGACGCATTTCCGTGAAAAACCCGGCGCGAGCGGAAATCGTCGAAACCTCCCCGGGGCTGCAAGAATTGTGCAAATGCGAGATTCCTCCGCACATTGGACGCGCGGATTTTGTGAAGCAAATGTACCGATGGGCGGACATGACGTACACCGATGGGGGTTTGGCCACGTTCGGGAAGCGAATGACGATGGAGGCGTTGAATGAAAGCAACGCGGGCGATACGAACGGGTATTTGATTAGCGTGTACGACTTTAAAGACGGCGAAGAGAAAGTAGTGGCGGAGTTAATCTGTCAGATGGATAATACCCAGGTTCAAACCTACGATATGATTTTACCGTCGATGGAACCAGGGGAAGAAGGCGGGATTAAAAAGATGAACCGCAGCGGTAAAGACGAGTTCATCGAAGGCCAATTTTTCGTGATTTCTAGAAAGCTTCCGACGGATGAAAGCGTCGGGAAGGTTTTGAAAGCCATGATTAAGAGAATGATGTCTGCTATTAACGCGTATTACGCTTTTGGGAGTCCGTTTTCTGAGGAATCTTAAGAGTGCAGCAGCAACGGGACAAAACTGACAGAGCGTATAACAAAATAGCGACAGGCTTGAAACTGGTCCATATTCGTATCATTTTATTCGCATATTTGTACACGATAACTACTACTATTCTACTACTACTGGTACGCATAATATTAACATTCTTCCTCTCTCACCTCAATCTTTGGCAAAGGCTCTGGCGCCGCTCTCATCTTCTTCACTCTCTCGCACAGCGCTCGAAACGATTTCGGCTCGTTCACCGCCAACTCGGCTAAAATCTTCCTGTCTAAACACACGTTATCAACCCCAATACCTCGAATAAACTCCGCGTATTTCACTCCGTGTTCGCGACTCGCCGCGTTGATCCGCACGATCCATTCCTTTCTCGCCTCTCGTTTCTTCGTCCGTCGATCTCTGTATGCATACTGCAAAGCTTTTTCCACTCTTTGGTTCGCCACTCGGAAACAATTCTTCGCTCGGCCTCTGAACCCCTTCGCCAGCGCGAATATTTTTTCTTTCCTCGTCATGTTCTTTTCGTCGTCCAAAGCCAATTCTTTTCGCGGTCGTCTTTCGAGTCCGCTTTTGTCCACTCTTCTTTTTCGCGCGCGCGCGCGTTTTTGTTGGAGTCGTCGTCGTCGTCGTCGTCGTCGTTCGCGGTGTTTGACGTCGGAGAGAGGAGAGAGGAGGAGGAGTACCCCCCCCACACGTTTTTGGAAATGTGTCGTCTTCCCCTCTCTTGTAAAAAACATAATTTTGAGACAAAAAAAGACGTCACGACGGGAGGAGGAGGAGGAAAAAAAAAGGGAAAAAAAACCACAAGACAAAAAGAGAGAGAGAGAAAAAGAAGAGAGGAAGAAGGAGGTCCACCAGCACGACACAAAAAATCACCACCACCAGTATACCATGGGTATCAGTCGCGACTCGCTCCACAAGAGACGCGCTACGGGCGGTAAACTTAAGCCGTGGCGAAAAGCACGAAAGTACGTTTCGTTTTGAGGGTCGCGCGAGAAGCCTTTAAGCGCGAGAACGATGCGATTTTGGCTTTTTTTTTTTGTTTTGCGCCTCTTCTCTCGCCCGTGCGAATCGAAAAGGGAGGGCGACGTGAACAGAAAAAGAGAATTCGCGGCGCGGTAAAGAGCATCGCGGGTGCACGCGAGGGGACGTTTGCTGCGTGAATCGCGCGACGATGCTTTTTATGCGTTCGATTTCGCGGTTGCGTTGCGTTTTTGTTGATCGCGAGTGGATTGTATGCCACGATTTTGTTCGCGGCGCCTCGCGGTTTTAAGCTCCATTTTGGGGCTAAACGAAAAATTCGGCAAATCTCCTCCCTTTCCATCCTAAAGTCCGCACGCATACTCACCATCTTTCGACTTCTCTCCGTGTCGTTCTTAACTTTCGAAAAAACAGGCACGAACTCGGACGACAACCGGCGAACACGAAGCTGGCGGCCTCGAAGGACGTTCGACAAGTGAGATGCAGAGGTGGCAACATCAAGTTTCGTGCCTTGCGTCTCTCCGATGGTAACTTTTCCTGGGGTAGTGAAAACGTCACGAGAAAGGCGAGAATTGTCGACGTCGTGTACAACGCGACGAACAATGAATTGCTGAGAACGAAGACGTTGGTGAAATCGGCTGTCGTTGCGGTTGATGCAGCGCCGTTCAGAGCATGGTACGCGCAACACTATGGGAAGAAGATTGGGGTCAAGGAGCGCGCCGGGCAATTGACGGAGTCGGAGGACATCAACGACGTGAAGAGATCAAAGAATGTTCAATCGAAGCTTGACGGGAGAAATAAGGGCCACGAAGTCAAGAAGAACGTCAAGTCGCAGTTCCAATCTGGTAGATTGTTTGCTTTGATCACGTCTAGACCGGGTCAATGCGGACGCGCGGATGGGTACATTTTGGAGGGTAAAGAGCTTGACTTCTACGTCAAGAAAATGCAAAAGAAGAAGCACGCGGCTGCGGAAGCTGCGGCCGCCAAAGCGTCTGGTGCTTAAAGCGTTGGAACACGGAGAGAGAGAGAGAGAGAGGTAAATCATATTAAATGAATTTAGTAGAATAAGATAGCATCGTTTATATTAAATGCACTTGTAAAGTGAGTAAACTCAAACAATCGTTGTAGAAGCACGCGAAGCACGCGAGCGCCGCAAGAACTACGATACGTTCACCCGCGCTCAAAAGAGAAGACGCAGACGTAGGAGGAGTCGAACGGTGTGCGCGTGTGCGCGTATGCTCGTGCAGCTTTCGTTACTTATTTTTTTTTTTACCCAAAAGGAAAAGGAGGCAAAAAATACGCGCGCGAGAGAGGAGTGTTTTTAGATACTTCTTTTTCTTCTTCTTCTTCTTCTTCTTCTTCGTCTTTCAAAATCACAACAAGGCGCGCGAGCGGGCGGCGAAGGATGAACGGAACACCTCCGCCGGATGTTCAGTTGGAGAACGTGTACGACGTGTGGATCGCGATGAGATCGAAACTGAGAGGGTACTCGACGGTTATCTTCGATCGGTTGCAACGGGTTGTTTTCGTAGGAGGAGGAGGAGAAGAAAAAGAAGAAGAAAACGCAGCTCCTTCTCGGATACGATCGGTGGTATTCGTTCGCGGGAGCGGGAAGTGCGTGGGAAAAGCCATACAGGTCGCAGAGTACGTGCAGAGAAGATTTGTAGGCGGGACGGTGTACCGATCCGTGACGATCGGGATGATACGCGCGGGAGAGAGAGTATTTTACGGGCATAATGAAACCATGCAACCGAGTTTTCCGAGAGATCGACCAATGATTTCTATAGGGTTATCTCTCGATCGGACGAGGTTAATGGAGACCATGGATTTGTTGGAACAAGTTGAACAGAATATGATGCACAGGTCGAGGCCGAGCGAGTGTCGTCGAGTCCAACACAAGTCTATCAAAGTCCCTCTCGACGACGAAGAGGAAGATGAAGAAGAAGAAGAAGAGGAAGAAGAAGGAGAAGAAGAAGAAGAAGAAGGAGAAGAAGAAAAGGAGGAGGAGGGAGAAGAAGCAAAAGAAGAAAAAGAAGAAGAAGAAAAACGAGAAGGAGAAGGAACGACGATAAATTTGTTGAACGAGTCGGAAGAGTGGCCGCAATTGCAGCGCCAGAAAGCACCTTCGGAAGAGGAAGAAGTTGTCCGAAAACAAAAGGAAGGCAATGCCAACAACAACGATAATAATAACAATAACGGTAGCAATAAAGAAGAAGAAGAAGAAGAAGAAGAAGAAGAAGAAGAAGAAGAAGAAGAAGAAGAAGAAGAAGAAGAAGAAGAAGAAGAAGAAGATGAAGAAGAAGAGGAAGAAACTGAATCATCACAATCTTCAGAATCTGACCAAGAGAATTTTTTTTCTCCCGCAGAACGCCACACCTCTTCTTACAGACCGAGAAGGAGAAAGAAACTCCACGGCGAGAAGACGGCCAGAGGTTCAAGCACGCCGTCGTACGAGAAACACGTTTAACAATATCAATACGTTCTTTTTTAGTTATACAACGTGGGCGGCAACACTAACGAATCTAATATCTTCTCAATCTCCGGTCTCCATTTCTCTTCCTCGTTTCTCGGCATCTGTGCCGTCGTCGAATACAAATGGCTGACTCTCCCATCGTACCCAATTCCAGCCACGACTAGCTGTTTCGAATCAATCCCAGTGCTCGGTCTCGTCAAGTTGTACTCCACGAAATAGTTCGACCCTTTACTTACAGCGTCGATCAACTCGCAATACTGTACCTGGTCCTCTCTCCCTTTCCTCACTCTCGGTCTATTCATCGGGTTTACGAGGTTAAAGCCAAACTCAAACGCCGATCCAAAACTTCCCATTTTCTGGAAATCCGCCCCGACTGGAGTGGCTACTAAAGAAATGTTCACGTCTTTCGGGTTTGCGTTTTTCGGCGCGAACGCGATGACTTGTCGAGATCCGGATCGATCTCCCGAACCGCCGGTTTCGCCGACCAAAAGCTCCCACGAATCCGTGGGATAGGAGAGACTGAATTTGAGAATGTCGTCTGTATACATCGTCATCTTGTTATCGATCGTCGATTCCGCCGCGAACGCGTACTCGTTACTCTCATAACTACTTCTGTTCGCACGCGGGGTCATCACCATCGCCGCGAGCGCTGAGGTCGTGACCATAATCGCTTTCCTTCTCGTGACGGATGCATCCTCCTCGAGGACGACGCGGACGTCGGCATCGTCGTTTTCAATCGCGCTTCGACGCGCCCTCGTTTCCACTCTTCTTCGTCGGTGTTTCGCCACGGAGGCAGAGGCAGAGGCAGACCTCGTCCTCGCGAGTGCCGCGTTCATTCCCTTCTTCTTCTTCTTCTTCTTCTTCTTCTACTCCTTCTTGGTCTTCAAAGTGGTGTCGCGTCCGGGCTTTAAAACTGTCTCTCGTCTCTTCTTCTCGATCGATACCCTAAACCCTTCGACTTTTGTTCTCAAATTTTTTTCTCGCCAGAACGAGAGAGACATCATCATCATCATCTTCACATAATCATCGTCCTCGTCGTCGTCGAAAGAGAGAGAGAGAGAGAGAGAGAAAAAAAGAGAAAGAAGAGACCACGACCACCATCGTCACCAGGTCGCGCTTATTTTTCGCTCTTTCTAACGTCTCTTTTTGTCTCTTTCTTTTTCTCCTCTCTCCCCCCCCCGTCGGAGAGAAAAGATTTAAATACGAATATCCGAACGATTTTGTGGGTCTCCTCGGGAAAAGGAAGTCCTTTTGGAGGAACAACGATCAAAAAATCGTCGCGATGATGTTTGCGCGACCGGGACGGATACGAGCGTATTGCTCCGTCTCCGGCGGGCTGGACGCGTTGAGAGATGCCGGAGGCGTGTCGGACGTTGAGGTGTGGGAAGTGAGACGACCAAGAAGGACGACTGGAGTGCACGGAGAAAGGCTCGATGAAGACGATTACTCCTGCTCCAGGACGGAGGAGAAGAGCGTCGAAACGTCGTCGTCTGGTCGCAAAAAAATATCCGAGGAGGAAGAGGAAAAAATTATAGAACGACGAGAATTGCACGCGCAATTGAACCGAGAGGATAGCGCGTACGGGTACCCAAACGCTAGTCATAGAAATATAATAAACGCGAATAGCAGCAACGAAGGACCGACGACGCCTCCGAACCAGCAGGAGTGCGAACAACCTCCACCTCGCGTGGGCGCCAAAAGATGTGCGGTGCCGCACAGTGGCTCGATGCCGGAGTTTGGAAGCGAGGCTAAGTTATGGGCGAGACGAGGGATGCGAAGACAACCGCAGAGGTTAGATGTGAGGTTGCAATGCGCACAATTAGGGGTGATTGAGAGTCCGAGTAGTTATGTATAGAAGAACAACAATGATTTGTAGTTTTATTTTAGAGGAAGAGATTTTAGTCTGCTTTGAATTGCGCGAGTACTTTAGATTTTGTTACAATTCTTTTTCCTTCGAACGAACGCCCATTCCGCGTTTTCTTTCTCTCGTTCTCTTCTCATTTTATTTCCAGTGTCTCAACTGGAGGAGGATGAGGTGCAACAGCAGCAGCAGCAGCAGCAGCAGCAGCAGCGGCAGCAGTGGTGGCGGCAACAGGAGCTTTTTCTTCTTTCTTCTTTTCTTTATTGACGTTGGGAAGGGAATGCATTGGGGTAGGAGTTTTTCTTTCGTCCCACTCGCATCTGAAATCGTCCATTTTCGCCACGAGCGCTTGAATCACCTTTCCAGACAACACGCCAAATTCGTACATGTTCATCAAGTGTAAATGAAACAACTTCCTCATCTGACGGTCTTTTACCAAAGTCTCCTTGTGAACGTACATGAACGAACTCGTACAATCTGGCATTTGCCTGTTCGCCATGACACAATACTTTCTCACGTGTTTGTTCCACATCCTGAAGAAATCTTTTTCGACTTGCGCCACATCCACGTATTCGTCGATATACAACGCGTCTTCTTCGTCCCACATCTCCTCTTGCTCTTTGTCGTCGTCGTCGGAATCGGGAATGGTGGATTTGTCTTCCCTTTTAAAAATTTTCTTGCTCATAGGTAAACACGTTCGCGAGTGGTAATACCGACCGCCGATTGCGAACGATCTTTTCGAGCCCGTCTCTTGAATAGCTGTCTTCTTCGTGGCGACAACTTCTTGATGCTGCGCGGATTGACGAAAGTTTTTCTTCTGCTGAGATGTGTTATTCGCCGCCTCTTGCTCGGCTTTTTGTCGTCTCCTTTTTCCTGTTTTCGCTTCTTCCTTCTTTCGCTTCTTTGCTTCTTTTTCCAAATACTTCTCTTTGGTCTCTTTTTGGATTCTTTGAATTATCAACTGCTCCGAAGCGGCGTAGCCAATCGGCATTCCTTCATCGCCGTCGTTTTCGCGGTTTCGTTTTCCCCCCGTTTTTTTCTGTTTTCTTCGAGTATTTTTCATGTTATCCGAATTGTTCAACTGTTGCAACAAGCGCTGCTTCTGTTCAATTTGCTCGGGCAAACCGACATGAAACTGTCCGAACTTTTCCACCGTGGCTCTATTTTCCGCTTGAACTCTTTCTTTCGCCGCATGAACGACTTTGGTTAAATCGATATCGTTTCCAAACTTCTTTTGAAGGTTGAAAAAATCCATCCCGTGTTTCTCCGCGTTCTCTCTGGTCAACACAGCCGCCGCTCTCTCCAAGGAAATCTTGTCGTAATAATGCGGCATAAAAAACTGCCCGAATGGATTCCCCTCCATAGCTCTCTTCTGCTCTTTTAACGCCACGTTCTTCGCGACTCGCGAGATGTTCTCCTCGATGCTTTTCAACTGCAACTCGTTTTGTTTTTGCAACTGTTTATTTCTTATCTCCACGTTCAACTTTGTCTTCAATACGGCCAACTCGCTCTCCCACCCTTGCGCTTTACTCTGAACGTCTTGACTCGACGTATTCGACGGCGCCAAGTTCCCAATTGCCGGTAAAATTACTTTGTTCGTCCCAACTTTCGGATATTTCCCGCCGCTGAAATATTCGAACGATTTGTTTGCCGGGTCTTTCAACAACGTCGCGTCTAACATGTTCAATTTGTCCTGTCCATTCTCGCACATCACGAACGACGTCTTCTTAATCCTCACCTCGATCGTGTTCATAGTCAAGACTTTGTCTTCCGATTTTGACAAGTACAATCCGTTTGGATCAGTCACTATCCTTTGCTGTATCGTGTTCACTGGCAAAAACGTGAAATAAAATTGATCGTGCGACGCGTTCAAGTGTTGACACAACCCAACAAAGTTCCTTGGCTTGATAAAACAAAACGGACACCGCGATCTGTACGATCTCTCTGTCTTCTCGCTCACTCTTAAGTCCGCCACGCCTTTGTAAAAGTATCGAAAAATGACGTCTAGATCGTCTCTCGGTTTCATCTCGTCTTTTTCTTTTTCGTCTCCATCCATCTTCTTCTTGTCTTTATCGCTATCGTTACTACTTCTACTCTTCTGTGCTATGATCGTTTTCTTCGTCCTCTTCTTTTCCTTTCTCGGTTTGATGTAGGTCAAATTCCTCGCCAAAAAGGTTTTCTTCAGCGTCTTCGGTCCTTTCGCTCGTTCCATCAACGTCTTGTACAGCATCACCAAATCTTGGTAATGTTTTTTAAACGTGTTCGAATCGGGTTGAGCGGGATGATGATACTGCTGAGACGCCATCGGGGACTTCGTCGCATTTCTCCTCTTCTCTGTCCCCGAGTTATCGTCTCGTCGAATCGATGCTCCACTTCCAGGTGGGAGCAGTAGACGATGATGATATTGGTGTTGGTCCCGTCCGATCGTTCCTCCATCGCGTTGGTCGTTGCGCGCGTTTTCTTCCATCTTCTTCTCGCCGTCCCGTCGTCGTCGTCGTCGTCGTCCTCCCCGTCGCAAAAAACGCGGCACCCGCGTCCCCTCTCCTTTCGAGACGGGCCGTTTTTTTCGCGTCTCTCTCTCTCTCTCTCTCTCTCTCTCTCTCTCTCTCGCGC
>MDSZ01200443.1_pt1 | contig 29849 bp, 11 predicted proteins | sample 811201 | NCBI WGS metagenome assembly MDSZ01 (sample SAMN05326647, study PRJNA326480) | marine metagenome | isolation source: seawater | place: Indian Ocean: North | collected 2010 | reverse complement strand
TCTTGCAAGGCAAAAATTCTGTCTTCACCTCTTCTGAGATGGCTCTGATTGTTATCAAAAAAATGTGCTTCAGCAGAGGGCATGATTGAAGAAGGCATAGAGCTTTCAGGAGCAACTAACTCTAAATCCACACCGAGAAAATTGTGCTGCTGATCAGACTGAATAGTTTCGCCTGTACCTAGCGGTAGCGATGGACCCTTACGGGGGACTTCGTTGTAAAAGTCATTCCATGTTTTCCTTCTTCTTGGATCTGACATGACTACCTATCTAACTCATAAGTCCATGAAATGTTAAAAGAATACGCCCCCTCTTTTGGGCTCCAACTCTCAGAAGGCGGGCTTATAAAATACTTACGAACCCCCGGCTCTCCTTGTGGGCTTAGTTCATTCAACAATTCTGCAATCTGTGTAGCAGTTGGCTCGACTAAGCTAGGTTTTTTTAACAGCAGTGGGTTTCTCTCTTTTCCGTAAGGTATTTTCGTATAATCCATAGTTAAATTTATAGAAACATCTCTTTTGTACTCTGATCTTCCTCCTACGTACTGTAAGATAGGTCCAGTGGCCCTTCCTAGCACTGGAATGACAGCAAAAATATCTCCGGGGTAAGTGTCATTTACTTGGATACTCTCAGCAAGAACTCCAGAAATGATGTTGGTAGGTCTATTATTAAACGCTAGGTTGTATGATATCTCACCCGCAATCTGATTTGTAGATAGCGAGATAGAAACAGGTTGTGAATTTAACTCAACAGCGACTATATTATTTGCCCTTTTAAATATTTCGCTACTAAGACCAAATTGACCACTGTTTGTGACTGAGTTGTATCTGCTTAAAGCGTTAGTGTAAGCACCACTAGCAATGTTCAACTTTGGATTACCTTGAGTACCGCTAGGATGACCGCCTTGACCAAAGAATGGCGGCAAATTATTCAGACCTTTTATATTACCATCAATGCTAACATTTATAAATGGATCAGTATTAGATGTTGATGTACTCAATGAGAAGTTTTCATAAGAGTTACCACTGGCTAACAACCAGTTTTCCGTAACAGAGAAACTACCATTTGTTACATCTATATTTTCTGTTCTAACATGATTATATCCTCGGTAAGATTCTACTAGGTCCATAGTTCCAGAACCTAAGTGACCAGCAAAGTTGGGATATGATCCACTTGGTTGGCTTGCAAGCCTACTCATAACAAATTTTTTAGCCTGAACCCAAGCCGGATTTTTAGCACTTACAGCATTACCGGATTTATCTTTTTCTGGATCATCGTACATATTTTGAGGGCGAACCGTGTTAGCGATTCTTGGATCAAAATAAGTGCTTTTACCTGTAGCATTTAATGTATGGCTAATTCTGTACGTTCTAGGATTTATATCTGATTCGGCTTGGTTGTCGTCAACCTCCAAGCTCCAAGTTTCAGAATAGTCTTCTATAAACGCAGTATACTTATCGTTGTAAAGTAGACCTATAGATGTGGAAGATGAATCATTGTTTGGTCTTCTAATTCCCAGTGTATGATCTGGATTATGGTTTACTACCAAGTCTGCATAATCTACAATGGCATTTGACGCATCTGCCGCACTATCAAAACTACCTCTAAGTAAGTAATCAGCCTCAAGGACTATTGTATACTCACATTTTGTTATGTAATTACCCTCAGTAAAATCAATATTGACAACCCTTGGAAAACAAGTGACTGTAGAACCAGTATTTCCTAGAACGTCTGAAATTTCTACTCTCTGACCATCATCTGCGAACAATGCTCTTAGTGCTCTTTGTTTGCTGAGAATTGCAGAAGCTGGCTTGTTCACAAGGTTATTATTGCTGTCAGGTGCATCGCCAGTTATTTTTTGTGTAACAGGCTTGTAGTTAGAATTAGAACCAAGCCCAACGTTGTCAAACGCCTTGTATGGCCCAATAGTGGGTCCGACATGATGTTCAACACTGTTTCCATCAAATGCATCAAATAAAGGACTACTAATAGCCTTAGCTGGATCTACTGCGTATGGTGTACCATGTTTAGCTAAAAGCGTACCAGTAAGCGTAATATTATATGTGACACCAAATGAACCCTCTTTATTTTTGAGCACATTTTCAGATATCTGCACAAAGGGTGTTGGTCTTATTGTGCAAGGTTGATTTTCTTGATTTCTATAAAAAACTTTGATTGGCATTAGAATCCTCTCATCCGTAATGGTAATGAGCCTGTAGACTGTGTGGAAGTCAAACTCAGGTTCAGACTGCTTGCTACTGGGCCGCTTGGTGCCGTAATGTTTAAGAATAATCCACTCTGATCTATCGCGTCTGCATACACTATCCCACTAACTCCAAAGTTATACATTCCTAGATTATTATACACATTTGCCATGTCTGCACCCAAGAGAGCAAGATTCATGTCTCCAGAGCGGGGGGTTGGTCTACCGGAAATATTTAGGTTTAATAATTCGTTTACTTCCACTGCTGGTCGAAGAGTAAATTTAATATTATCAATATAAGGTCGATGCCCAATAAATCCTTTCTCAGCAGGATCAAATCCAGAAACTTCTAGGAAAATATCACCCACAGAGTTTGTAAATACTAGCCCGGAAACCTTGTATTCTTCTACTGGACCCGTCTCATTCTGATACACTCTAGTAGCAACTCTATCATTGTCACCTCGATCCTTCTTGGTTCCAAACACATGAGCATCTATCCACCCACCACTGTTAGGTATTGCTTCTGGCTGTTCTCTGAGCATAGCATCATAAGTAAATGCAGCACCAGCATCTCTAAGGTCTTTAGAGAAGTGATCTCCACTTACAGGCCAGATGTGATTTGGTGCTCCAATTACAGTTGTGTAGTCGCTGTCTCCCCTACCCGCTCTATGTATAGATACAGATTTTCCATAATTATCAAATTCATTTCCACTAGTCTTATGAATAATTGGTGCCCCCGGAGCAGGACTCTTAATAGACCAGTTGCCCTGCTCTCTACCTTTGTAGCCACTTTGAGCAACAAGTTTTTGAGCAAATACCCAAGACTGTTCTCGTTTTTGGAAATCAACTAATTTATTTCTGTAATTATAAACTGCACCGGCATTTAGAACCATTACACCGCTGGTATTTTCAAACCTGTCAACCCTAGTGCCAGAATCTCCTAAGTCAAAGAACTTGTGTAGAGGTATATCAAACGCTCCGGTGAAGTTCTTTCTGGTAAACGCTGTGTTTAATCCATTAGGATCAATATTATTTGGATCTTCAAGTCCACCGCCACTATAAATGTGCTGGTGAATTGTCTGGAAATCGTGATTGGGAGCACCGATAACGCACATGTCGCAGTCTATAGATACAGCAAGACCAAACCGATCAGATTGTTTTGCCCCACTAATAATCACAGTCGGATCTGATATTTGGTGTGGTCCCCTAACTGCTGTAAGTGCTTCAGCGGCGGTTGGTCTAAAGTCGTATATGCCAACATTCAAGCTACTAGGTCTGATTTTTTGAGTGAATTCCCAAGCTAATCTTTCAGCTATTAAGTTCTCACCACTGGTCGTTCTATCGAATATAAATGCCGCACCAGCACCCCCATCTTCTGCAACGATCATATTTTCTTTATTAGAAACATTATCTTGCATGTAATGCCAAGGTGTGACGCCACTAATGCCGCTAGGGTTGTAGAATCCATTAAATGGTGTTCCAACTATGAGTCTACCTTGCGAAAGATCAATTGAGTATCCAAACAAATCACCGGCACAACCAGAGTTATAAACATCAAAATCTAGATAGTCGGTGTTTGTTGCTTTCATCAAATCACTCATACCACCTCGAATTTGAGCATCAGCAATAGTACCCTTTTGATCTCTATCAATTGGTGGTTCTTCTCCTAACAATTCATTATAAAATTCTGGAGATACAGGGTTATCTGCAATAATGTCTAAGAAGTCACCACTAAATCTAGGCCACATTCCGTAATCGTCTAGTACATTGTCATTAAATTGCTCTTTCCTGACTGCTATTTCTATAGGATCTCTAACTTCATCTGGTCTTCCGGCTGTCACAGTAGGATTCAGAGCATAATCTTCATTATCATAGAATTCGCTTAAATCGTATGATTCTAAACCGGCTCCTCCACCGCCATAAAGTTTTTCAAATATCATATCTTGAACAGATTGACCGCTGACAGCATTATACTTACCGGGACTACCTACTTCAGGGGCACGAATTTTTTGAGCAAAATACCAGTTTCTTGTATTGTCAAACGATAATTCTTCTGGGCCAGATTGTGAACCGCCCAAACCGTCTGGGAAGAAGTCACCATCATCCTGTGGTTTATCATAATCCTCTGGGCTTGGTGGGTATAGACTTCTAATAAACTTCTGATTGCCTTCTATGGCATCACTACCACGGTATTGTGGGCAAAGACCTTGAATTATTGTGGAGTCTGATACGACAATAATATGAGATTTTCTTCTACCGGCTGGGAAGCTAGAAAATTGCTCTGGCTCTTCTGCTACAATAACCGGACCGTCTTGTATATACTCTTGACCAAAGTTAGCATTTTCACACTTATCCTCTGCCCAACCTCCCGGTATGCAGTAAGGATTACTTAGATGTTGTACAGGTCTTGAGAATCCGGGGATCTCTCCTGATTGTGCAGGGTTTACGATCCATTCACACTCCTCGTTGTATCCAACTATCTTCTTGCCACTTGTTGTGGTGATAACAGTTTCGCTTATGATTTCTAAAGGACAACCTGAAATTGACAGGAATCTTGGGGTGGTTGGTAAAACACCTTCTTTAATTTTATCTCTAGGTATACCGTTTGCCCATACGTCTGTATTTAGTTTAACCTTGAACGAAGTTTCTGTCGCCCTAAAATCTATAATTGTTTGCTGTGGAACCCTTCGTGTTGTACGCTCTAAATCAATTGGAGATCCACAAACCTCGCTGTCGCCAAATATTCCATCAAAACCTCCATCTGGATCAGGGTCATCGGAACCACCTTCGGTAAATCCGCAAATATTAAATTCTTCTGTGTCGGTTTCTGACACCCAGTTTATAAACATTCTATATCCAGAATTTTTGACTACCGGGAAGTCTACAACCGCCTCACCATCTATCTTATACCTATTAGTTGGATATATGGTAAATGTTTCTGTAATATCATCTGGGAACCAGATAATCTTTTCATAATCTTGACCACCAGATAATGGAACAAATACCTTCATAGTAACTTCATTATCAAGACCAACTGGGTCTTTTGGTGTAGTTGCTGGACTAAACTCTACTCCGCTCATACTTGTAGCAAAATTGTAACCATCTTGAGCAAATCCATAGCCAAAGTCACAACCGCTAACTGGGTCTGTAGAAGTATCAACAAACTGTGTCGAACCCTCTAATCTATCGTAGCCGGTAATGATTTGATCTGTGTCCCAATATTCTCCCCTACTAGGTATGAAAAATGGTCTACTTGTCAAGTTTACGCCACTTACTAAGTGGTCTACATTCTCTGCAATATCTTGGCGACTATTTGGATCTACACCATTATATGTGACAACAAGTTTTTTATTGCCTCGATTTAACCAAGTCTTTATTTTTTCAACATCGCTTTCAGAAGCCTTACTCAGTGGTTGAGCAATCCAAGCAAAGTCAACAGTGTCTCGTAAATCATCTAGGGTTTTATTCTCAAGAAAATATCCGCCATTGTTGTTTTTGGAAAATTCAAAGTTTAACTTATCTGCAAGACCGTGATCGTTTTCATTAGCAGCACCAGTATAGTAAGCACTGCTTAGAGATTCGTGACCTGTAAAGCCATTTATTTGAATACCTCTAGGTGCGTCATCACAGTTCTTGCGAACCATATTGATGTAAAATTCTGTATTCTTGTCGTCGTTTAGTGTTGGTGAATCAATACCGCGAGAGTTATCATCTTCGCTCCATTGAGATCCAATGACATAGACTTGCGAATTATTATGATCGCCAGAATCGAACCGTCCAGACTCGACAAGTGCTAAAATACTTATTGGATAAACTACTTTTGTCTCTTTTCTTTCTTCGTCCTCTGGGTAGTAAGATCTACCAATACCTTGGACCAATCCATCCCTGTTATTCTTCACGTCTGGATCAATAAAGTCTGGCCCACTAACGTTCCAAGAATTAAGAATACCTTCTACGTTGCTATTCTCATCTTCCTGTATATTAAATTCTACATAATCAACGTTGTGATCAGCAAATTCATACGTAGTAGATCCTCTAGTCTTTTTAATCCATTTGTAGATAGGGGTGTAGGTACAGAACAATCCAGATGTTGCTGGTCTATACCAGCTACTTGGAGGAACATGTTCCATAGTTGTTAATACAGGAACCGGCTCATTACCCTGTTTTCTAAACATTGGGACCGGTGGATCATCGCAAGGTGGTGTAAAGTTACCAAACTGGAAAGGCCAGTTTTTGACATAAGTAATAACCTTGCAACCTCTAGGTGTGGTTTTAATACACTGTTCCAACCATCTAGCACGAAGGTCTCCGTGATGGGCAAGTGGGAACTCGCACTTATCATTTATTACTGGTGGTCCATCATCTTCGCATCCGTCACAACAAATACCCTCTGGACAACCAAAGTATTCTTTGTAATCTTCTAGGTTGTCTTGGGACAAGTCTATTCGGATGTCCCCAAAACCTTTCCCATAAAAATTACCGTAAGATACAGTAGGACCAGTGGTGTATGAAGGTGCTGGAACAGAGGTGATATTAAAGAGATCGTTATTTATATCCTCTTGACTGACACATATACCACTAGGTGTACCTTGCATCGCATAAGATTCATCTTTAGCAGCAAATATTCTCATTCTAGAATCTAGCTTATTGAGAACTTTGTTGATAACATCATTAGACTTTTTATACAGTCCGTTTTCTTCCCAGACAGGATCGTTACCTACTAAAACAAGGTTTCTGTCTCCAAGTGCCAACCAATCTTTAATGTTTTCTATAATTTCATCACTAGCGGAATCAAGTTCTGGCGTAGTAATAAAACAAAGACCGGCATCTGTTGGAATAGATATTTCAGAGAAATCCATCCTTCTAAATGGTTTTGCTTTGTAATTAGAAGTACCATCAGAGTTTTCACCAAATATTTGATCCCACTGATCATAAAGCCCTTGCCGTTTCTCTTCGGGGTGACTGTTCATGTCAAGGTTGCCAAATCTTCCAAATTCAACAATCTTGTCGTGCGGATAATACTTTCTAGATTCAAAGATTCTTACAGCACCACCGTGTTGGAACGAATTCCATCTTTCTAAACCTGTTCCCCAGACATTCACATCCTCAAACAAGTTAAATGAGTCTGTTGGTGCTCCAAATGCAGCAATGTTTCCATCTTCACTTACAGCAGTACTCCAACCAAGTCTAGACGTGGGAGCAAACTCGCTTGCTAACCATTTGTTTGTACCCACGTAGTTGATACTAGAGTAGTTGTATCCAAAGGAAAGTTTGTATGGCTGTGGTAAGTTCGGACCCCAATAATTGACTTCGTTTCTAAACCTAAATCTTTCAGAAGATCCGATGTGGTCGTATGTAGAAACCTTGGCTATGCTTTCTCCAGATTGCGACAGAATTGTATCATAGTGAATCACAGCATCTGTCAAGCCGCCACTTTCACAGTATTTTCTAATATTGTCATAAACTCGTTGATTTGCTGAATCATCTCTCTCGTAGATTCTAACCGGCGTTGTTTTCCAAGGACTACCGATTGTAACAACCTCAGAGTTTGCACTTATACCTACAGAGTGACCGAACCTATCATTGGGTGTAAAGCTGTACATTTCTGACATAAGATCTTCTGGTTCGTCTGAAAGATCTGATATGTCATCTGGAGATACAATAACTTGGATACAGTTAAATTCATCTCTTTCTTTTTCAAATATGTAAACGCGACCACCCGACGCTGGAGGTATCTGGAAGCTGTTTCTAATTTGAGTGTGTGTATCGCCCCACTCCTGACCAACACCACTTGCTATGAAATCTCTATTAAGTGTTTCATTGGTAAATGTTCGAGAAAGTCTACCTGAATCAAAAGTATCGCTAATTAACTGTCTAGTTGTAAGGTAGACATCTTCTGATTTTCCAACAATGGTATTTAAGTGACCGCTTTGCTTAATCTCTTGTACAAAGTCTTGAACGCCACTAGAATATGTCCAATTTACATAATAATCTTCTATTCTGTCATATAGACTTCTAACGGTATTGGTCGTTACGTCTGTATATCTTAATGCACCGGCAGTCGATCCCGTTTGCTCTTTGAACATACCCATGATTGGGGGTAGTCCGCTGTAAATTACATTTTGTCTAACAGGGAATAATGCATCTAAACATTCGACAACACCACTAAACTGTGTATCAAAGATAACAGGCTGTGCAGCTTCAATCTTATCTGAAACACTAGCGTCTGAACCAACAAGACCACCACCAACTTCAAGCAACAAGTCTAAGTCGTCAAGTCTAGGAATATACTTGTGTTGGAACCAACTAGCTTCGTCTTTAGGAACATCTTTGTATTCTTTATCCGCATAAGTTAACTGTAAAACTATAACTTTGGTATTTACTTGAGGATACCATTCATCTGCTCCGGGGTTCCAAGGTGGAGTAAAGTATTTCCAAAGAACGTTAAATCTTTGAGCAGCACCAGCAACACCTTGTAGTTTTTTCTTGTCATAGCTAAACAAGTCAGCAACCATTAAAGTTGCACAATCAATACCAGACGTAGGAATATCAACGAAATCTCTTTCCCATTTAGCCCTTGGTGCTCCAATTATTAAGGTTTGTCTATCACCGCTATTGCACATATCAAGCGACTCACCAAACCGACGACCTTCTTGACCTAATTGCCACTTAACCCCAGAGATTGTAAGATTATCGAACCTTAATACATTTTGTACTGATCTTTGAACGTAGTCTTTTCTAAATCCGGTTGGAAGCATAATTTGGTGCTCAAATGTCCAATTAGCTTTTTGGCCCGGAACATCTTCTCCCCGTCTGTACAAGAATACAGAACCAGCACCAGATACGTCTACTTGACCCGGATCAATAGCTGGAGAACCTTCAGCATAGTAATCTTCTATACCTCTATTTGGATCAAAGTCTGGAATTGTAAGATCTGGAGCAGATACAGCCATTAAGTCATCTTTTACAGAAACAGCCGATCCAAACCTTGCGTGAGCTTGTCGTCCAGAGGCTATTAAAGATTCTGGATCGTATTCTATACCGTCTATAGATATACCAGAATCATCTCCAACCAACTTAATTCCTGAGAAGACAATGTTCTGTTGACAAACCTCGTTGCAACACCCACTATTATCTGTCCCCGGAGCTATATGTGTGTACCAATCAGGACCACACATTCCGTATTCCCACTCTTCAAATTCTCTTGGGACTGGAATTGGCTTAGTGTTGCCTGTCTTAATTGTCATTACCGCATCGTACCCAACAGCGGGAAGCAATTGAGTGTATTTTCTAATACCGTAGTAGTTTCCACTGTATCCAATTCCGCCCTCAAAGTTTGTAGCGGTAGGATTTGTGTATGTGTCTTTTGCCCTAAATGCACCACCTTCGTTGCAAGTTTCTTCTCTCCAAACTGTACAATCTGTAATCAATGCATCGTCGATAGCTTTACTTGGGCTATCGCCAGTGCAAGTACCGAAGGCTGTAAGATCTACACCCCTAATCTCATTAGACACAAGAATAGATGCTAAATAATTGTCCTCTAATTCTATACCCGTTCCATATTCAACACCATCCCACAAGCCGTAAGCAGATCCAAAACCCTTAGACCCAACATTATAACTAGCGGTATACAAATTCATTACACCGCTATCAAGAGCTTCGATCTCTGGATTATGAACGTATAGATTTAGATTTTCTTCTAGCTTGTCTAGTGGTTTTATAATGAGCGGCATAGAAGCCGAAGATTTATTTCTTCCAGTTTTACTTCCACCAAGCAGTGTTAGTGTGACATCACCACTGGCAACAATCGGTGAATCATCACTAGGAAGTTGATCAAAGTTATTAAATAGAAGCGTGTTTAGTTGTGCCAATACGCCGGTAAGCCCTTCTGTTTGTGGAGCAAACAATGAAAGACTTAGATATGGATCTCCGCTAACTGGGAAAGATACTTCTGTATTTAAAAGCGTCAGATTAATACCATTAAGATTATTTGGATTTGGATTTCCAACAACTTGAGCATTGGAAGATCCGGCGGTAGCACTACCATCCCCAGCAGATGACGCACCCTCTGCTCTAAAACCTTTTATATTATTGATCTGAGATTGAATGTCTAGGGCGTTGAGTTTAGAATTAGATATGTCTCCAGATATTGTAAGTACCCCACCACTTACTGATACAGAGCCGCTACCATCATTTTCATTATCAACAATCGTCACACTTGTAAAATCAGTTGCTAAAGCATCTATAAGAATATCTTCGCCACCAATTAATACGATGACTTGTCCACGTTCCGCACCCGGAGTTGTGAGCGGATCTTGGTCTTGCGATGAATCTGACCTTCCAAATACCTTGGGTAGTGCAAGATTCATATCTCCAGAAGATATCGGTGGGATCTGACCAGCGACATTCAAATTTAGAATAGCGTTGCCAGATTGTGGTGGTATAAATAATGGTAAACTACCATCAGCAATAATTGCACCACTAACACTTAGGTGGAACCCACTAGGCATAGTTTGGAACAAATTACCCAAATTGTCTTCTTCATATTCATCAAAGACGCCATGAGGGAACGGAACTTGAATCTGAAGAGGTAAGATTCCATTTTCTTCTCTAGGGAACCCTCCAATATTCAGTGTTAGCTCAGTCTCTGGGCGGAAAGCACCACTGACGTTAAGATGTAGTCCAGAAGGTAACGCACCGCTTAGTGGCACGCTACAGATATTGACATCTGACATTCTAACATGAGAAGAGTGCATCTCTAATCTAGATTCAAATGCGGGACCAGATGGGTAAACCAAATCATACTGAACAAACATGTCATTGACATCTTTAGAGAAGTATGTTTCTTTAAACTCTCTTAGTCTCGGCTCTTCTGGGAATAAAGCCCAAGATTCAGTTTCGTCACAAAGGTCATCATAAGAGAAAGTAGAATCAAGTCGAATTAAACAACTAGAAGGCTTAATATAGTGAACCTTTCTGTTTACCAATCCCCAGTTAGGTTCATCAGCGGTCCAGTAAGGCTCCTTAGATTTAGTATACAAGCTAACAATCATCCTTGGTCCTGATGGTGGTATATCTTCACAAGATTCCCACTTCATACCAGAAGCAAAATCGTGATTCAAAACCGTTTCCACAACCAAAGCACGATCTGAGAATTTATAACCGCAAGGTATATTTTTGGTGATACGCTTATTTACAGAATAAAAACTATTTGGAACATCTGTTAAATGGAATCTTAAGAAATCATTTTCCATCTGGGTATGATACGCAACACCACTATCTACTTCTGACAGCAAAGGTAGAGTATTTAGTTGACTATATCCAGAGCCATGATGATTGATATGAAATACAATTTGCTCAGTGTTGGGCCTCTTTTGAAGTTGACTGAACCCAAATCCAAACTGTGGCTGCTTGAAATCTCCAATTTCCCACTCGTTATAAGTGTCTTCGTTTACCCTATCCCAAAGTTTGTATCTATCTTGTAGATACGTTTCTCCGGGCTCAAAATACTTAACACGACTATTCTCAAAGAACTTATCTACTGTAACCTGTCTATAAGTTCTATCAGCATTATTTTCTACAATGTTTGTACCAGAACCATACGTTATGCCCGACCCGCCAGTTGATATTCCAAACTCACTTACTAGCATGTTTATTCCAACGCCAGAACCAGTAGAGTATCCTAATATGACATCATCAGACGTATTTATCTTTCTGTATAGTGGGTTTTGATTGAATTGATCCGAAGTAGCTCTAAGTACTTCCCAATCACCACTAGCAAATTCATTTTCAGTATATAATTTTAATCGTTGGTTACTGTGCTCATTGTAAGTCAGTAAGACATTTAGTGGGTATTGATATCCACTAAACATTACAGTGTCTTTGGCTTTAATTATCTGTGGTTGTGGATATGGGATAGGGGCTACCCCTCCATCCCCTACATACTCTTCTTGGGCTTGACCGCAAAGATACCCATCTTCGTAACCCAGAGAAAATTCCATACCGTTCCCGTCACCGGCATTGTTGACAGAACCAAACTTAGATACTATCACGCCACTGTTAAATAAGTCGTAGTCTACTCCAGAAATATTAGAGTCCGGTGTAAATCTTACAAAGATAGCAAACCCGCTTGCAGTAGCAATATCACCGAAATCAATATACTGACCACCAGCTTCGCCACTAATTCTAATTACACTATCAAAAGCATCGGCAATCTTTCCGTACATAGGATTGTCAGCAAATGTAGTGCTACCTCTAGAAAGAGCAGTCCAATCTGTGGAGGTGTAATTACCACTAAATCCGGGTAAATGATCGTTAAAGAGTGTGCCACTAGCAAATCTCCAACCGATGTTTTGGTAAACCTCTGGTTCTCCCGGTACACCGGCAATCGTATGGAGACCACTTACTGTACCATAACCACTAGGTAATGATGGACCCATATCAACAGATAAGACATATCTATTTTCTGGACCAAACTTATCAAACTTAAAATATCCAGATAAAAATGGATAATCTATAACTGGGTTTTCGTAGGCCAAGCTAAACTGATCAATATCATATGGTCCACGGACTGTGCCCTCTACCCCACGCCAACGTCTTGAGTAATTCGTCTTGAGTGAAGTTGTATCACCGCCACTATAAAGATGAGGCAGTTCTTCTAGGTGAGATATTGGTTTAAATCCAGACCCGTAGTTAAGTATGCTATCATTTCCAGACATTCCAGACGGAAAGAGTCTACCTTCTAATCTTCCATCTTGTGCTTTTCCAAACTTCTCTCCACCTTGAGAATACATATTAAAGGCAGACTGCGGCGTGTATTTTACGCATAACTCTGCGTAAGCAAGTGCAGCACCACTTGGGAATGGGAAAATGTCAAGATAAATTCTTTCTAAATTAGAACTCATCTTGTAGTCTTTGGGTTGACCAAATCTTACATTTTCATCAAGTATCTCTAATGGGACTTCATACCATTGGAACTCAGTTGTATTCACGGTTGGGTACTGCGTCAGCCGGTAGTGATCATTCCCGCTGGCCTCAAAGTAATCGTCGAGTTCTGATAGAGACTGTGCAGATAAAGGCCAGTCGTTTCCATGAAAGCCAGATACAACTGGATAATTACCCACACTTCCATAAGAACCATGAACAGAAGTATCGTTTAAGGCAATTCCAGATGGGTTTTGTAAGAATCCACCAGATGGTGAGGTCACATTTAATAGTTTATCATTACTGTATCCCACTACATCTATGATAAAATCTCTATCGTCTGCACTTGCTTTCTTAGCTAAAACTTTAAGTGTTACAGACTCAAAATTGTAAAATATAGAATCTTGATCTACGTTTTCGTTTCTATTTTGAACATTAAATGCACCGCTTGGTTCCCACCAAATATTTTTAGTGCTTTGGTCAAATTCAAAGTTGAAAGCACCGTCTGTTATTTCATCGACATCGCTGTGGCAATCACCGAACCTAAGTACAAGTTTACCTGAATCAGCTATTCCCCCACCCGTCTGCTCAGATAGCTCAATATATCTTTTAAGATTTTTGTCTCTTAGTATTTTTATTAATTCATCGGTTCCGCATGTTGTTGTATTATCATTATCGGAAGGTAATTGATAACCCCCTGCACGCCAAACAGAAGATACAGGTGGGTATAACGTTGTATCAAAAGTGTTGAGTCCAATAAAGTTAGGTTTTATGCAACGTTCTAGCCGTATACCCTTGTCTCTGACCGGAACACGCATACCCAGATAATCTTCTCTGGAAGGTCCAAAACCACCGCTATTACAAATCTCAAACGAAGATAGTCTAAATCCGTATGTTGGGTTTATAAATTTAGTTTCCTGCGTAGACAGCGGTTGACCATCTAGAGCTAAATACCTATTACCAGCCTCATCGGTGATAATGTCTGGTAGAATAAAGTTTTCTTCAAATCCTTCGTCAAAACCGGGGTCAAAAGGATCGTCTAAAGATACGGCACGAATACTAAAAGAAATCTGATAACCACTTACCATATTCATATGTGGTTTGAATCTTCTGTTCCAATCATATATGTCGGATACATTAGTTTCTGGCAACGAAGAATATGTTGTGAAATTAGGGTCTGTGTCTAAAGAATCGCCCTTCAATTGTATGTCGTTATATTTTACTATCAGATTTCCTGAAGGGTCAGATAGTCGTATATTGTAGACAGTGTAAAGGGGAGGTACTTGAGATTCGTAGTTTTTAAGCGGTGCAGCAACACGCATCCTAAAAGCAGAGTGTTCGGGTTTTATATTGAACTCTGTTAGTTCGGCTTTATATTGAAAAAGACCTTCAGTATGAACAGTGTTTGGCTGTATAAAACTATTCTCATCGTCACTAAGAAGTGAAGAATTACCCCTATCTTTAAGTATACCTTCGTATACGCCCTCATCAATATAGGAATAAAGCTCAGTCTCTTCTTTAAATGGCCCAACAAATGATCCAAACCCTTCTGCTATAGGTAAATCACCAGATGGGTAAAGTTTTTGAAGACAATAAAAATCTCCAAAATCACCAGCAATCTTATCTGTCTCTAATGTATTTAATTCTGCATTAAATGTTAAGTCTTCTCCAGCAGAATATACGGCGATCATATCTTCTTCAATTTCAGCTTGACCAATCAGTTCTTGGTCGGAAAAAGTTAGATCTGCTCCGAGTATTGGGTTTCTATTTTCTACTATGGGATCTTCATCAATATCTCCATCAGGAGGATCGAGATCTCCACCGCCGGGACCGTCTAGGTCATCGTCTTCCTCTACAGGTGGATCATCTTTTCTCTGCAAAAGTCCCTCACCAACCATGTCTTGGAGAGGAAAGCCTAGATTTCTAGTTCTAATAATTGTAGGCGGTGTTGGGCTTGCCAAGCCGCTGGCAACAATAGATAGGATAACTGTATCAGAGTTTACTAGTCGAGCATCATTAGAAAATATTAAGAATGTTCCGTTATTGTATACAAACTCAATTTCCGATGTTATGGAAAATGCTTCGTCATCGAGGGTGGCATTTATAGTAACTTGCCAGCCAGTCTCAACTAATTCACAATGTACCCCAGAACAATCTTTAAGAATAAAATAAGGGCCGTCGCCCTCTATGGTATTAGAGAAGGATACACTTATTGTTTCTGGTGGAGAAGTTAATTTAGAATGTGTTGCAACATCGGCAAAGAGGGCAGCACCATCAACTAGAAGCTGGGCAGAAAGCTCACCGCCAGATGCACAACTCTGCTCTCCAAGAGTTTCTATGCACATACATTCTAGAGATTTTACATTTAATTCCGACATTTAAAATTCCTATATCCTAACTACCTAGTACTGAGTCTGTTTTTTGTAAGTCCCCGTTGGTATTTGGCTTAAATTTTCCAATTTCGTTTTGTACTTCTTTAAGCAATTCGTTTTTAATGTCTTCTTTCATGGACGATAAAAATGATCCGCCATTAAAGTTCACATTAACATTTGTTGTATCTAATTTTACACTAAACTGAGAATTTACTAGTTTATCTACAGCATCCGTAAATCCTGTGAATACTCCCTGTAAACCCGGAATAGCACTTGTCAATGCACTACCTATACCCTCGACTATTCCACCTAAGTTATAATATTGTACTTGTCCACCGCCACTCATTCTGCCCGGACCACTGGCTCCACCTCCAGAATTCATAGCTCTAAGAATTTGAAGATTATTGCCACGATTTACTGCTGAACGATTAACAACAAATTCTCCCGGTGTCAACATGGCGGGAACGGTATCTGTACCACGAGGAACAAACATGCCCATACTTGCATATATCATACCACCATTAGCTTTATTTGTTGCCCGCTGTATAGCTAGGTCTTTTTCTTGTAGCATTACTTGAGCATCGTTTATAACAACCTGTTTGGTGAAGATTTCGGCTCTCTCAAACTCAGCCGCTTGTTGACCAAGTGCCCCAAGTGTTCTGGCTAATTCTTGTCCTTCTCCCATCTTTGCTCGCTCTTCTGCGGTAGTTCCAGTTAAAACACCGGCAGCACGAGAATCGGTTATCCCAACGCTTCCAAGAGCTAATTGACCAGCCCTGTTTAAAGTCGCAGCAGATTCACCAGTACCTTGCAAACTCTGTAGACCCTGACCCAACGCACTAGCACTAAACAGATTTGCAAGACCAGAGTCTCCGCTTCTTAATGCTGCGGCTGCACCAGCGGTTTGTTGTCCCTCTAAGAACCCTTCAACATCACCCTCTAGTAATTTTTCTAGTGAGGATTTTTCAGCAGCGTTTTTCTTACGTATAAGATCTAGCTCTTCTTTTTTGGCTGCTATTTCTTGCTTCGTGGTAACAATTAAATCTTGTTGAAGTTGTTTTAGCTGTTGTCTCTTGTCGCTTTCTGCACCTTCTGCTCCGAGACCAGCACCAAATGCCTGCCTGTTTCCAGCAGCGACTTGTGCTCCAGATTCTAATGCCATAAATTGGCTTGAAATTTGAGCACTGACCCTTTGAATATCCGATGCACTACCGCTCTGTAAACCTTGTATACCAGCAAAGCCAGCACCTACATTGAATTTAGCTAGGTTTGCACCACGTCTTTGCTCTGGTGTTAACGCTGCCCCACCAAAATCTTGAAACGCTCTTCCAGCTTCTAGCTGTAGATCAATAGCTTTTCTTTGTGCTGCAACGAATTCTTGCTCTGCTTGTTTTCTATCTTGAATAGCACCTATAAGCTGTAGCTCTATTTCTTTTCTTTGTTTTAATATCTCCGAGAGACCCTTGTTTAGCTCTTGACCAACTTTGTCTAAAGTTTCTCTAAGAACACTAACGTCTCCACCTTTTAATCTAGCTAGATCGGCACCTTCAAATTCGGCACTCTCAATTGCTGTTTTTATTTTATCTGCGGCTTCTGGATCTAAACCTACTGTTAGATTTTTGGCTACAGCCTCTTTAATAGCATCTAAGCCACCACCGGATGCAATAATATCTTTTCTAATTTGTTGTAATTCTGGCGAATCGTTTTGAAGTCTTTTGTTAGCTGTTGCAAAACCCCTAACACTTTGCATATTTTGATCAATTATAGATTGACTGACGCCAGACTCTTTTAATGTCCTCTCTACGTCGCTAAGAGCAGAGTCTAATTCTTTATCAGTCAACCCTTTGGCGGCTGCATTAAACGCAGAGTTTAGGTCATTAATGCTTTTATCAAATCTTGCACCCGCTTGGTCAAATGATCTTATGTTGGCTATTGAGTTCGCAGCGGCCCCTAACTGATCCGCAACGCCTGCGAGTCCAAAGTTTAGAGCCTCAATTAATTTTCTTTGCCTTTCCCCAGCTTTTGCTGCACCATCTATATTAGCATTAAACTGATCTAATTTACCTTGAGATATACTTAAAAGTCTTTTTTCATCTTCGGTTAGTTTACGTCTTTGCTTAATTCCCTCTAATTGTTTCTTAGTTTCTTCTGCTTGTTTTAGTTCTAAATCTAATGCTTTATTATCTTGACGTAGTGACTTCTTGATGTCTTCTGGTGATCCCCCACCCGATAGAGCACGCTGTCTGGCTACATCTGCGAACACACCGCTTACAGCAGATGAAAATGCTTGTGCCCCCTTTTCTTCCGCTTCTACTCTTTCTTTTAGTGCCGCTTTTCTATCTGCTTCTCCACCATCGTCAAATACAGCACCGATCCCTGCTCCGGCGATTGCTCCTGCTGGTCCGAGTAGAGACCCATAAAGTGCTCCTTTTTGTGCTCCAGTTAATCGACCTGCAATATCAGCTTCTTTCGATTGTTGTAAAGCTCTAGCTTTTTGAACTGCCACAAGTTCGTTTTCAAAGTTGCCAGTCAAAGCACCAGACTGAAATGCCTCATCTAGAGTTTTAGCTCCACTAGCAACTTGTTGAAGTGCGGTTGCAGCCTTTCTACTTTCGATTGCTGCATTTTTATCAGCCCTCGCTCTAGCTGCCGCAGCTTCCGCACCGAGCTTGATTGTCTTAGTACTGTCACCTCCCAATGGTGCAAGAATATTATCTCTAAATGCATTTATAAGATCTTGACCAAATTCAAACTGCGAGAGTATTTTAACACCGATACCTGCAAATACACCAACTATAGCACCTATAATAGCACCGGCAAGCGTTCCGATACCGGGAACAACACTACCAATAGCAGCACCTAGAGCGGTTGTAGCAGCAGCAGTACCCAACGCAGCTTTGTTAGCAACTTTAGCATTTGCACTCGCAACAGCAGCATCTCCAGCACCTTCTACATCACCAGTTTCAACTGCTTCTTTTGCTTTTTCATGAACTTTAGTATAAGCATCAATTGCTTTCACCGCTGCGTATACAACGGCGACAGCAGCAGCACCAGCAGCGGCAACACCAGCTAATGCAACAGTGGCACCACCAACGGCTGGACCCATACCGCCCACACCTTTACCAAGGCTAGATATGCCTTTTCCAAGTTTGCCAAGCATACCCCCTTTACCAGCAAGGTTTTTACCAAAACCATCAATAGCTTTACCAGCACCTTTAAATTTACCAGAGATGGCATCACTAAGTGCGTCAGCACCTCCACCCTTACCCCTAAGAACGCTACCAATACCTTTAAGGTTTAGTTTTACACCAAGAGCCTGAAGTGCAGTAATAACAAAGAATATACCATTGACCATTTTTTGAGTGCTATCAATGAGACTAGCAGCAACCCTCTCAAAACTACTACTACTTTCATCAATGGTTGGTTTTAACAGTCCTAGTGCTGTATTTGTTGCCAAAAGACCAGCTTGGAATTTTTTAAGCGTTGCACCATCATCGGTCGCTTCTCTGATACCTGCATCTCTTTTCTTCTTTGCGTCCTGTTCTCTTTGGATCTTTGCGACTTTAGATTTCTTAAATTCTCCCGCCGGTGTACCGGTTTGTAGAGTATCCTGTAATGCTGAAGTTGCAACCTCTTTTTGTGTTTTGGCTTGGGCAATTTTATCAGCCTTGGCTTGTTCCAAATCAGCGAGTTGTTCTTCTACATCATTTAAATTACCCAAAGCTGCTGTCGCTTCCTGAGACGCTTTTAACCTTTCGGTTTCTACTTTTTCAATTTCGGAATATATTCTGTTAAGAGCCTTTTGTCCCTTTGCTCCCGGCACTGCCTGTTGTTCCAACCTACCCACAGCGGAACTAAGATCTGCTGACCTTTTAGCTAAATCCGCCTCTTGTTGAGAAAGTCTTTCAGCTTCTTGAGTCGCTGCTTGGACAACTTTTCTTTGTGCCCCAATATCTTTAGAAAGGCCAGCTATTTCTTGTGTCAAACCAGCTTGACCGATTTGAATCTCTGCTTTGATACCTTTTGCAGTTACGCTTCCGCCATTTTCAAATTTCTGAAAACCAACCAATCCACCAGCATTAAACCTAGCGACACCAGATTTATTCATACTGTTTAGATTACCGTAGCCAATACTTTGTGCGGCCTTTTTATTTACAACAAATTCGCCCGGAGTCAAAAGTGCGGGTACGTTATCTTGACCACCGCCAACACCACCACCAGAAGCGAGCTTCTTTACCGATAGATCATTATATTTGAGTGCCTTGGTGTAAGTACTTGCAAGGTTACTTTTATTAAAGGCGTTTTTAAATTCGTTTGGAAATACGGCTTTATTAAATAATTGATTGAATCCTTCGACCGGTTCGGGGAAGTCAAAAAGCTCACCACTTTTACCGGCTTCTGTATTGGTGGCACGCCTTACAAACGCTTCAAACATATTACCTTTAAAAGACTCAACTATGTTTTTTTCAAGCAATTTGTCTAAAGGAACATTGTCTGGCCCACCTAAAGGCGTAGGAAAAGATTGAACCGCCTCAGTAAATGCTTCTGGAATTTTCTTGTCTAAAACATTATTGAATAAATTATTCGCGGTTGATGAGAAAGAGTCTGAAGTACCTCCACTAGCCACAATTGTTGATTTTGGTGGAAATGCACCGCTTATTAATTCTCCCCTTTTTCTAAATTGGGCTTTAATTGCGTTGATAGTTGTGTTTTGTAAACTAGCTCCTTTTTTGGAAGTCTTGGGTAAACCACCAAATTCTGAAAGCCAGCCTTGTGCATTAGAGTTGGCTTCTTTTAGAAGTGTCGATCCTGAATTTTCTTTAAAGAATTTAAGTACCTGATCTCTACCTGATCTATTCTGGGATTGACCACCTATGGTAAACTGTTCGCCTGTAAGATTTATTTTTTTTCTTAATCTATCTTGAGCTTTACTGTCTAGAGATGAAATCAAAACATCTTGCTCTTTTAGGCTACCAACTGCCCCATCTGGCGTAGAAAGACCAAACTTACCGGTAATATCAGCAATTCTTCCTCCTTTGTTATACCTATTCTGATTCATTGCTTGTAGAGTTCCAGCACCTAACTTGGACGCACTACTTTTTTTGATTACAAACTCACCCGGAGTAAGCATGGCGGGTACGGTGTCTCGGTTTCCAGTACCGGGAACAAAACCGCCCCTAGCAAATGCTTGTATTTTACCGCCGAGATTCTTCTTTTGCGGATCAAAGGATTGAAGCCCACGAACGGCAGATCCAGCACCCCCAAGAAAATCTCCAAGACTTTTAGAAATCTTAATAGCTGCCAATGCAGTAATAAGTGGTAACAGGGGTTTTATCGTGTCTACTATTTTGATAAGATTGCTTGCTATCTCTAATGCAACTTTAGCAAACAGTTGAAAAGAAGTGCTTTCTGAAAAACTACGAACAAGTGCTAAAAACTCTTCTTTGACCTTGGTAATCTGGACAGCAAGAGCCTGTTGTGCAGTTGTCGAATCCTTTGTCAAGCTCTCGCCACCGGCAAGTGCCGCCTGTCTAGCACGTTCAGCAGTCTCGAACTGCTGCAACAATGGAATCACCTTACCAATCTGACGAAAACCACCAAGCTCTTCAGCAATCTGAACAAACTCTAAATCACCCTTGCCCAATCCAGCAAGAGCTTTTGACAGCTTTTTTGCGGCCTCAAACGGACCAACAAATTTACCATCTACTGTTTCTAACTCAACACCGAACTGTCTAAGAAATTCAATCGTCTTTGGACGCTGAATACGTGTAAAGATAGTACGTAAACCAGTACTAATAGATTCAGCACTTTCACGAGTAGTAGCACGAACAGCCGTAAAAACAGCTAAGAGTTCTTCTAGTTCACCACCAGCGGCTTGGAAGACACCACCAAACCTACGAACAGCACCAATAAGGTCGCCAGATTCAACAGCAAACTGACCAGCAACAGCGTTGATAGCACCAAGTTGTTGTTCAAGTTTTTCTACACCAGCACCAAACTGACTAAGAATAGCAACAGCACCCTCTGCCGTCTCCGTAATATCATCAAACGTAGGAGCAAGGGTTGTTTTTGCAAGAGCTTTTAATGCAGTCTCAAGATCATTAGCTTTAATTCCAGCCTGAGAAAGAATTCTAGTGACCGCAAGAAGGTCTTTACTAGAAGTACCAAGACCTGTCGCCAATGAAGTAATTGTGTTTTGTAGACCTTTAAGGTCTTTAACAGCCTTGCCCGTAACCTGAGATACCTTTACAATCTCACGTTGAAAGTCAATAGCCTCATCAACTGCTTTAGCTAAATTATTGGTAAGTAAACTTACAGCACGACTAGCAACCGTAAATGCTGCAAATCGCTTGATAGCCAAGCCGAAGCTCTTGCCCATCGCGTTAGCAGCAGTTGCGGCCTTATTGGTCTCTGCTGTAATTTTTTTAATGCTATCTTGAGCTTGTTTTGCACCTTCAACCTCAACGGGAATTTTAGCCCCGCTCAGTTGTTTTCTAACTTGACCTAAAACTTTGCCAACATTATTAGGTGCTTGTAATTGTAGCTGTGCAGTCAGTACAAACTTTGACATTTCATAACCTTATTGTATAAGACTAACTACACTATCCATTTTAGCTTTCCGTTGCTGTTTTTGCTTCTTTTTTAACTGGCTTCTTTCTAGTCCTTTTGGTAGGTTTTTTAACCACCAAATCGTTTTCATAATGTTCCGATATTTGATAAGTACCATCTTCTGTCAAGATGTCACCCTCTTTATCGACACGTTGACCTTCGTCATTAACATAAAATCCTTCTTTATCAATTCTGTTGCCTTCTGTGTCAATTAATACGTCTGGATCATTGGGGTCGATCAAGCTCAGATCATCATTAATTAAGTTAAAGTTGGCTAGGAATTTATTCTCTGGAAGATTCTTCTCAAAAGAGTTATCTAGATTGTAAAGCATTTTACCTAAAAGTCCAGCGGCGGCAAATGCGATTTCATCTGCACTCTTTTGATTATACTCTTCAAAAGATTTATACACGGGTTGGCCGTTTGCGTGGAAAGTACAGTGTGCTACTAAAAAATCAAATCTGGCATTATCCGCAAGTGAGTCGGCGGTATTTTCCTCCAGAGTCAATCTTTCTGTAATTAAATCTCTAAGTTCTATTCTTTTTCGCCTAATTTGAATTGCAAGATCCCGACCCTCAGAAACTTTTGGTTTTCTGTGTCCAGCTTTTCCATGATAAAGTTCTTTTTCTAGTCTGATAATATCTTTTGTAATTTGCTCTTCTTCTTTATCTTTCTTATCATCCCAGATTCCACGTTTACGCATGATTACGCCAAGCTCTTTTTTGGTAAGAACACCATCTTGGATTGCATTACCCCAGACTTTATTCTTATGTGCGTCAGCTTTCTTGATAACACTATTTGGTGGTTGTCTTACAACAATCTCCAACTCTCTAGCATCATCATCTTTTCCAATCTTGACCGTCTCTTTCATCTCTTTTATCATTCTATTCTCCTAAACTTTCTCTATTCTTAACCGGAATGGTTGCCTGATACCTCAACCATTTCACATCGTATTGTGCCAACTCAGCATCAATGTTCCTTGCCTGTGTATTCCCTTTATCCAAAATTTCTGATCTAACCTTTTGGAAAGCATCATACATCATTTTTTGTTCTGGTGATAGAGATTGATTATCAATTGAAGTCCACAAAAAGGCAAAATGATCTTCGATAGAGCTAAGTGCCCCGATCATTGTTGTCTCCACCTTTTTTCTTAAAATTTTTGATAACCTATCTCTTGAGTCCTGTTTATATTTATCCTCTCTAGTAGATTTATATTCAGACTGCTGTCTAATTAAATCATTTAAATTATCCATGTCATCTCCCGGTTCTTTCTTTAAAGGCTTGGTTAGCTTGAGCACGAATCTCTAGCTTTCTATCTTGGAAGTCAGAATCCGTAGCCTTGCCTTGTCTCTTTACCTGTGCCATCCTTTGTTTTCTTATCGTTTCAGCGTGAACATTATTCATTGACTGAATTGAAGCTGCTTCTTTTTGTGAATCAGTAACAATCATAACTTCGTCTGAGTTAGCTATTTTATCGTTACTGGTCCTACTTTCAAGCTCTTGTTTTGCTCTTTCAGATTCGCTTTTCTTCCTCTGTACTATAAACCATCCGTCCAACATGTCATCATCATTTATGACATCTTCGGTTGGGCAATCCATAGATTCTTGAATGTTGTCATACATTCTCGACCAAATCAAAATACCTTTTTGGTCGTTTGACAATTCTCTCCCCGGCTCATTTGAAAATAATGGTGCATGATCTTTAACGTTCCAGCAAAGCCTCCAAGGGTCGTTTCTTGCCAGTTCTCTAATATCTTTTTCTGAAAGATGTAAAGAAGAAAATTGGTAGAACAGGGAATTTATGTCTACGTACTCTAAATCAAGTAATTCATTCCCAACATAACAACATCTCTCGAACAGGGCTAAGTTTTTTGCTTCTGTTGCGATGCCTTCACATGTCTTAGAAAACATAGAGTTTTTTTCTGCTCTAGCCTTAGCAATAGTTTTTTCTGTGGCCCTTATAAAAGTTCTTACCTCTTCTCTTGCTTTTACTTTGCTTCTGAAATTATAAATCTGCACCTTTAAATTTTCAAGTCCATTTTTTAGATCTTCTATCTTCTCGTCTTTATCTTTTGTCCAAATTTCTTTTTCTAGCATCCATTCTAGGTTTTCTTCTTCTGTCATTACGCCGTTTTTTTGAGAGTCCAGCATTGACTCCATGAAAACCTCATCTGAATAAACCATGTCGTCTATTGTTGGCGTCTTAACCTGAACACTTAGGGTATTTAGTTTAAGTCTATAAACGCCAGACCTTAGTCTAGATACAAAATATTCCCGCTCATAGACATTCATACAAACCTCTAGTATTGCGGGAATTATTATGTTTCATATTTTCCTTCCTAAAACAACCCCAAGTCACTCGCTGTCCTATATGCTATCGCAAAACGGGGTTTAAGGTATTGGTTTATACCAATTCTCTGTCGCCAAGTGAGTACCTTCAACAAGTCTACTTGCACCAACAGCAAATGCTCCAGCACCTTTGTCGGCAGCGAACTTGGAAACACCTTGCAATCCAGCACCCAGCGTTGTAATACCAAAGCCGATTCTGTTTTCATGCCTATAATCTTGAACATCAAGTTGATTAAAGTTACTATAACTATAAGTCACGGCAGCATTTCCCCCACCGGCATCACCTCCACCGTAGGAAATACTTGAGAGCTTATTCTTGTTACCCAAGTCAAAGCCGTAGCCAGCCCTCAAGAGAACGAATATACATTCATCTTGTAGGTTGTCACCACTACTTTTCAAAAGCACTCCGGTATCTGGATCTTTCATCAAATCTGGATCTCCAAGCTCGTAAGCACCAACGAAGTCACCAGAAGTTGTGATTGCTTCAAACTCGCAAGTAACTTCGACTGGGAAGTTTGCTGGTCGGAAGTAAGGTGTTTTGCGACCCAATTCCAAGATGTCTTCACGACCAAAGTCAGTACTACATGTAAAGTTTTGGATATGAACCATCGGGCCTTTAGCTGGCTTGTTATAATCAATCAAGGCGTTACCGTAACCGGAGGCAATTGGAATGTTTAGACCATCTCCAACACCCTTGATGCTGAGTGGCAAAATACTACCTGCCAAAATAACATCTTCACGTCTTTGAATACCACCACTAGCACCAGCAATAGCTCTTGGGGTGTCAGTTCCATCAAAGCCAGCGACTTCTGCTTGTCCAATAGCAACACTATCGTTAGCACCAGTTCCTGAGTCAAAACGCCCTTCGTCGGCACGCAACCATTCTTTGTTGTTTCCAACCAACGTCATCGACTCCGTTGCATTTCCATCAACTGGAACGGTGTAAGAAATACTAGAGACATACATTCCAGAGCAATACACCTCAACTTCAGCACGACTGTTTGTTGTGCTTGGCAAAGCAGGCGGCGAGCCGTCAATTAGGGCGGTGGCTACGTTGTTCGCAGAGGCATCAAAAATTCCAAGATGAAGGTCACACTTCTTGTCTGCACGAGCAGCGATACCTGTCTGACCAAGACCATAAATACCGGTCGTAGCCAAGTGGTAAAGAAGTGGGTATCCATCAAGCAATTTTTCCAGTGTAACTTCTACATCTGGAACACCCTCGATGTTCTCGTAAATCTCAATCTGGGCAAGCTCAAAAGCCTGTTCCAAGTTAAAGTTTGTTGTGATTCCAACGCTCTGCACACCGTGTGCTATATTCGCGGCCTCAAGGCGGTCGTGATTTTCACCCGCCCCTTCTGGACAAATTGCCACAGCTTGGCAAGCGTAGAATATTCTTTTATTGTCTGACATTAATATCTCTCCTGTTCGTAATTGAAAGATTTTCTATTAAATTATACACAAAAATCCTATATATTTGATATTATTCCCTCAGTTGTGAACCTGACGATCCCTCCAAAAAGGTTAGAGGATACCATGTCCATTCCTTCCACAGTAGTATTCGTTATTCTAAACTGGCCTTTTATGTAGTTTTTCAATATTTCTGGATAAAGCAAGGCACTTGGAACAGGAGATCCATATTCATCTAATGGATATGCATTACTGTTGCTTAATGCGTTACTATCAATATTATACACTATTTTGTCATTTTGAAACGAAATAATGTCTACGAGCTTATTTCTGGTCATTTCATCCTCTGCTATGCAGTGAACTAAGACATCCGTATAAACCCATTGACCGCCACCAAGTTGATAGCCCTTAAATTTCCTAGTGGGGACTATTTCTATAGCCATTGCAGGTAGTTGTAACCTGCACTCCGGCGGTATATTCCAAGACCCCGTACTTGTCTCGTAAAACTCACTTATTGGTTGCTGCGTCTTTGTTTGTATCTCTCTCAGCCAAGGTACATTATTGGCGTATACAACATTTATATATTTATAACTAAATTCCGCTTGTAAGTTAGTTCCTGTTGGGATCGGGTTGTCAAATACGACCCTGCCATTAAAATAATCAACATAGTGCGAATAATCACCCACACCTGAAGTAGGTTCAAATTGATCATTTACATATACGCCGGATATTCCGGGGTTGTCAACATTAGTTCCCACGATGGGTGCCGGTATATTTACACCAGAAACACCGCTTTGCCAGACCCAATTAGACCTAAAACCTTCCCAAACTTGACCAGAAACATAAGCATCATTTGATGACATTCTGAGCCTACTCATGTCTTGACCATTTGGAGAAAGCTCCCCCTTGGTCACGTTAAAGTAGTTACCCTTTTCTAATAAAGCCCAGTCTAAATATTCAATCAAACTATCCTGAATATTATTATTCAAGATGTCATCATGAATACTTCCAAAGCCCTTTAACCCATAATAATTAGCCATCCTAGAGTCCTGCAAAAATTGAATCAACGACCTTTGAAATTTCTTTTTCTCTTCCTACAAACATTCTAGTTATAAAGTTGTTATTATCATTGCCAGCAAATTCTGGTGGAATCCTCCAAGCACCGCCAAAGGCCATGAAACCACCACCAGTTCTACCAAACGAGGTGTCAGGTTCATATGAGAACCCATAGACAATAGTTTTTGTGCCAGCAAATAAAAGCCAGTTTATCCACTCTAACGACTGACCACCTTCTGCAACAATACTTGCGTCTGGTATCGCTAGAATATTTTTGAAATCTGAGGGCTGGAAAGACATGTTTATCTTTATGTCTTGTAATTTTGACCCCTTTATTACTTTTACTTCTATACTTTTAGATATGGCGTTTACAATATCATTTATTGCTGATTCCGCTTTAGCGGGAACTAGTCCTATTTGTGCTCCAAGAGATTGAGGTAAATTCCCACCCCTTAGTGATTGAACCTCTGGAGAAGATTCTACCCAACTTGGAATTAAATTTTGTAACCTTTTTTTGACATTTTTTACTCTAGCATCAATGATAACACTAATCTCTTCAAACATAGCTTTCTCTATGTCTTTTTTGATTGATGCATCTGCATCTACTAGGTTTAATGAAATACTCATTGTGCCCTCTGCCAAAAACAACCAAAGTAACGATTTTGTCTTAAACCCATAGGAAATGGTTCACCAAACTTAGTAAACTTGAAGTCTCGTAGCTCCTTGATATTTTTATGAACATGCAAATATTTTGCCCTCATGACCTTATCTAAGTCAGAGGCAAAGAATATCGTTTGTATGCTGTTATCAGGAACTACTATGTCTCCACCTGCCTTAATCCAGCTTTTGCTATCCCAGTACACCTTTAGTCTTATTGTCTCTCGCTTTTCTACTTCTTTTATGGTTTTCTCTCCACGCTTATAGTTGTTTGACTTACGTCTGTGTGCATTAATAGACTTATTATGCGGAATATTATCAAAGGTATTAGAAATTTCTTCTACCTTCTCGATAAATACTAGTTCACAGTCAATACCAAAAATGTCATTGATAGTTGAATCAATGATATCGTAGTATTTTGTGAAAACGCTTTCTGGGATATTAATAGGCATCTTTAAAGCTCCATGTTAGGAAGCACCACCACCGTAGTGTTCGTCAAATCGTCCGCTAGTTCTAACGTTCATCACGCCAGATTCTACAAACTGATTTACGTCTGGAGCACGTTTTTGTGCATTTGATCCAGACTCAAACACTAGAGTGACTAAAGAGCCATTCTGTATTCCCGCCCCTGCGGTTGTTACAGGTTTTACTGCATCTTGTGCTGGCATTTTATTCTCTCCAAGTTATTTAAAATGATTATAAATTAAACTAAATTCCTGACTACCCATTAGGTATTAACGACTTCATAATCTCCAGTGATCGGATTAAACATGTACCATCCAACGCCGTCGCCAGCGACCGCTGCAAAAGCCATCGTTGGTCCAGATCCATGAGGATTTAAAGCTGGAAATACGAGACAAACCGCCCCAATTTCTTTAGAGATTATTGCACCACGAGCATCTTTAAGTTGGAAGTTGTCACTAGTTCCAACCTTAGTTGTCGCCGTGGGAAGCGTTAAGTATCCGAAGTTGTTTACAATAATGTTTCTACCAGAATTTTTGGTATATTCAATGTCACCTTCAGGATTTCTTTCAGTGCCGTCTGATTGCCTATCGGTATACGTCTCAGCGACAAACATCGGCTCAACCTGTTGAACTGATGCGGTTGTTGGTGTAGCGATGTCCGCAGCAACTTTTAAACGTATGTGGGCATCATTTCCATCTGGCGGTGTGATATTTAAAACAGCATTATTTATCGTTTGCAGGACTTCATTTTCATCTGCTCCATGATCAGGTAATGGTTTACCAATATGGAGGTTTGTGCGAGTATCAAGTGGGGAAATAATACCACAAATGTGATCTCCAATATTGAGTATTCCCGGTGTGTCTTTAGGTGCCCAGCCACAATCTCTTGTTGGCTCTTCTGATTGATTTCTTATAAGGATGGAGTTTCTATTTCCATCCATTTTAAACCCAGCGTAAGACCCCAACATTACACTGTGATCTAACTGGTGAGACTCTCGTGCTGCTGATGTACCAATAGCAACAAAATTTATTTTTTGATTGCTTCCCTCTGCAACAGATTCAGATCCAGAAGCAGCATACGCAGCATTTCGACCAATTGCTACACAGTTAGCTGTGTAGTAAGAATCTGCTAGAGCATAAGTACCTATACCGATAGAGGCTTCATTATTTCCAGAAGCAGACAAACCAGCCTGTAAACCCATATAAATTGACTGTTTACTATTTTGTGTGTATGCACCCGCTTCTCTACCAACTGATATTGTGTCGTCACCATTGAAACTATGCTTATTAGCTGCCGTACCTATGGAAATTGAATTTGGAGAATCCCATGTTTGTTTAGCAGCAGAGGTTCCCACTGCGATGGAATCTTTAGAACCACTACTTGCTGAGAACGCAGAATCACCAATAGCTATAGACCTGCGATTGTGAGAAGAGGCTATAGACGCATTATTACCAATTGAAATAACTCTTGGGCTTTCTTCCAATAATGCACCCGCATTATAGCCGATATTAACCGCCTGTGCAGATCCAGAAGCCATATGACCAGCTAGGTTTCCGATATGTACGGAACCACCAATGTCATGATTAAGAAGGGACCAGACACTTACACTACTATCCTCAGTATTATCCGCAGTTGCTCCAACGACCAATGTCTTACCATCGCTTGTAAGGGCAACGCTTGAACCAAACCGTGTATTTGTTCCATTCCCCGCCAAATCACTAGACCAAGATGTTGCCATAGATTGGTCAACTGTTGGGTTTAGATCTTCCCAGTCAGACCCATTCCAGCGGAAGGTATGAACTCGTCCAGT